>Ga0233416_10000111_pt1 | contig 23061 bp, 19 predicted proteins | sample Sediment_Towuti__2_FD_188638 | JGI IMG/M metagenome (GOLD analysis project Ga0233416, IMG submission 188638) | Sediment microbial communities from Lake Towuti, South Sulawesi, Indonesia - Sediment_Towuti_2014_0_MG | ecosystem: Environmental > Aquatic > Freshwater > Lake > Sediment | place... | reverse complement strand
TCGAGAAACTCGGCTATACGAGCCAGGAGTTGGAGGGGATGCATCTGTGGGACATCGTGCCCAAGGGACGGGAGCCCGAGATCCTGGCCTATCTGGAACGCCTGGTCTCCCAGGGCCGCAGCACGATCGAGACGGTCTTTCTCACGCGGGAGGGGACACCCATCGACGTGGAGATTCACTCGACCGCGCTCCTGGACCCCGCGGGAGGGGGGCTGTTGCATTCCCGCGCGTTCGTGCGGGACATCACGCAGCGCAAGCTCCTGGAGCAGAAGGTCCAGCGCTATACGACCCAGTTGGAGCAGGAGGTGGCCGAACGGACGCAGCAGCTCTCGGTGTCCCAGAAACGATACAAGGCGCTGTTCGATCTGGCGGCCGATTCCGTGTTCATGGTGGACCCGGACGGCCGAATCACCGCGGTGAACAAGCGCGAGGAGCAGGCGCTCGGCTATGCCGAGGCGCAGGTCACCGGCCGGGCATTCCTCGACTTCGTGCTCCCCAGACTCCGGGACGTGACCAACGGCCTGATCCGCAAGATCGTGCTGGGGGAGAGCCAGGTGCCGACCCAGGAAATCGAGGTCCTGACCCGGGACGGCCGGCCGATGCCCGCCGAGATGGACTTGATCCGGATCGAGGACGGCGCCGCCGTGTCCGTGATGGTGCAGCTCCGCGACATCACGGAACGGAAGCGATTGGAACAGCAGCTCCAGGAGTACAGCGAGGAGCTGGAGGTCAAAGTCCGGGAGCGGACACGCGAGATCGAGGAAACGAAGCAGTACCTCGAAAATCTGCTGGAGAACGCCAATGACGTGATCTACACGCTGGATCCCGAGCAACGCTTCACCTACGTGAACAGCAAGGTGGAAGCGTGGGGGTACCGGAAGGAAGACCTGATCGGCCGGCCGTACCTGTCCCTGCTGTCGAAGCGGCACCGCGGACGCCGATTGAAGAGCACGCTCGATATCGGCGCGAAGCAGGTCTACGAGGTGGAGGTGATGAGCCCGACGGGGGAGGCCAGGGCGGTGATGGTCAGCGTCTCGCCGCTCCAAGATCCGGAGGGACGCATCCAGGGCGTGCTCGGGATCGCCCGGGACATCACGGATACGAAGAAGCTGGAGCAGCAGATCCGGAACTCCGAGAAGCTGGCCTCGATCGGAAAGCTGGCGGCGGGCGTCGCCCACGAGATCAACAACCCGTTGGGCGGGATCTTGAATTGTCTCTACAACCTTCGCAAACGGACGCTGACGCCGACCAGACAGGAGGAATACATCGCCTCGATGGAGGAGGGTCTCCGGCGGGTCCAGAAGATCGTCCGTCAGCTGTTGGACTTCTCCCAGCAGCACGACCTCCAGCTCTCGCCGACCGATCTCAACGCGGTCGTCGAGCAGGTGCTGGTCCTGACGAACCATGCGTTCGTCGAGAGCCAGATCAAACTGGAGAAGCAGCTCAACCCGGACCTGCCGTTGCTGCTCGTGGATCGACACATGATCGAGCAGGTGCTGATGAATCTGATCCTGAACGCCGTGCAGTCGATCAAGGGCGGCGGGATGATCACGATCCGCACCCGCGTCACTGCCGGCATCCTCGCCATCGACGTCGAAGACACGGGATGCGGTATCCCGGCCCATGTCCTGCCGCGCATCTTCGACCCCTTCTTCACCACGAAGGGCACCGGCGAAGGGACGGGGCTCGGATTGTCCGTGAGCCTCGGGATCGTCGAGCGGCACGGAGGCCAGATCCTCGTGGAGAGCGAGGTTGGCCGAGGGACGGTGTTCACCGTCTGTCTGCCGCTCACGCGGGACCGGCAGGTGGTCGGGAGGACGCCGTGAAGCCTCCGTCGATCTTGCTCATCGATGACGAGCCGCTGATGCGGCTCTCGATGCTGGATGCCCTCAAGGCCGTCGGGTACGACGTCCACGCGGCCGCCACGGGGCAGGAAGGCCTGGAAAAACTCGGCAAGGAGACGTTCGAGATCGTCATCACCGATCTCCGGCTGCCCGGTTCGGACGGCCTCGCCCTCCTGCAGGTGTGCAAGCAGCGCTCCCCACGGACCGAGGTCATCGTGATCACCGCCCACGGGTCGGTCGAGACCGCGGTGGAGGCGATGAAGAGGGGCGCCTACGACTACATCACGAAGCCGTTCTCGATGGAGGAGCTGCTGCTGATCGTGGAGCGGGTCAGCAAGGTGCTGGCGCTGCGGCAGGAAAATCTGCTCTTGCGGGAGGAGTTAGAAGGGAAGTTCAGCTTCGAGGGGATTCTCGGCAAGAACGACCGCATGCGCGAGGTGCTCGAGAAAATCAAGCTGGTCTCCGCCACGGATTCCACCGTGCTGATCGTCGGCGAGAGCGGGACCGGCAAGGAGCTGGTGGCCAACGCCATTCACCGGAACAGCCCCCGCCGGGACCAGGCACTCGTCAAGGTCAGCTGCGCGGCGCTGCCGGAAACGCTGCTGGAGGCGGAACTGTTCGGCCATGAAAAAGGCGCCTTCACCGGGGCGCTGCGGCAGCGGCGTGGGCGATTTGAGCTGGCTCACCGGGGCACGTTGTTCCTGGATGAGATCGGAGAGGTGTCTCCGGTCGTCCAGGTCAAGCTGCTCCGCGTGCTGCAGGAGCGGCAGTTCGAGCGGGTCGGCGGAACCGAAACCATCGAAGTGGATGTCCGCCTGGTCTGCGCGACGCAGAAGGATCTGCGGAAGGAGGTGCAGCAGGGGCGGTTCCGGGAGGACCTGTACTATCGGCTGAACGTCGTGCCGGTGGCGCTGCCGACGCTGCGCGAGCGGAAGGAGGACGTCCTGGTGATCGCGGAGCACGTGCTCCGAACCCGCTGCACCCGGACCAACAAGTCGCTGAAAGGGTTCTCGCAGGATGCCCAAGAGCTCCTCCTCCGCTACTCGTTCCCCGGCAACGTCCGAGAGCTCGAGAACATGGTCGAGCGGGCGGTCGCCTTGGGCCGGCCGAACGAGGAGGTCAAGGCCTGGGATCTGTGCGGGTTCTCTGCGTGCCCCTACCTGGGCGGCGTGCCGCAGGACACCTGCGGCTTCTGCCATGAAGGCCTCACGGTGAGGAAGGAAGGGGGCGGGACCTCCGATTCGCTCGCATTGGCCCGGGAGCAGTTCGAACGGCAGTACATCCTGTCCGTGCTCGGTCGGGTGCAGGGAAGCAGGACCGAGGCGTCGAAGATTCTCGGGTTGTCCAGAAAAGCCTTGTGGGAGAAGTGCAAGCGGTACGGGATCTCGCCCGGCCGGAACGGGCAGCAGGAAGAGTAGGCTCACCCCCCGGGCTCGGCGCCGCCCTCCCACAGCCTGACGGATCGATCCCACGAGGCGGTGGCGAGCCGCAGGCCGTCGGGAGAGAACACCGCGCAACGGACCGCTCCGGTGTGTCCCTTGAGCGTCCTGAAGAGCCGCCCCGTGGCGACCTCCCACAGCTTGATCGTCTGGTCGTCGCTGGCGCTCACCAGCACTTTCCCGTCGGGCGAGACGGCTAACGACCGCACCCATCCCGAGTGGCCCCTCAGGGTGCGGATCTCGGCGACCTGCGGCATCTCGAAGAATTTGATCGTGGTGTCCCGGCTGCCCGTGATGAGGATCTTGCCGTCCGGTGTGAAGGTCATCGCGCCGATCCAGTACTCCATCGGCTTCTGGAAACCCCCCTCATCCTCGACATAAAATCCCCGGAATTCGGTGGTGTCGTCGTCGGTGACCTCGCGCCAATGTCCGTTGTGCAGCACCTTCTCCTCGCCGCTGGGGAGGACCTCCCAGATCTTGATCTTTCCGATGTCGCTTCCACTGGCGAGGTGGAGGCCGTCCGGTGAGAACGCCACACAGGGCGTCCAGTGGTGATCGTACTGGTCCTTGCCGAGCAGCGTCATCAGTTCGGTTCCGGTCGTGACTTCCCAGATCTTGATGTCTTTGTTGTGGCTCCCACGGGCCAGCATGAGTCCATCGGGGGAGAGCGAAAGGCTGCAGACATTGTGGTCGTACCGAGTGAAGAGCAGCTTCGTCGGCTCGCCCGTTTTCGGGTTCCACATCCGGATGGTGCGGTCCTCGCTTCCGGTGGCCAGCGTCTGCCCGTCCGGCGTGAACACGATCGCCCGGATGTCGTGGGTGTGCCCGCGGAGGGACTTGAGCATGCGGCCCGTCTCGATGTCCCAGAGGCGTACGAGCCGGTCCACACCCCCGCTCGCGAGCGTGAGCCCGTCCGGGGCGAACGCGACGGCCCACACGCCGTGCGAATGGCCGCGAAAGGTCTTGATTTCTCTCGTGCCGGCTTTCCAGTAGTCGAGAAGGTCAGCGGTGGCCGGACGAGGTCCGGCCTCGGGCGCAAGCCCGGATGGGACGCCTGCGGCAGACGGGGACGGGAACGGCTGGTCCATGGCTTGGGATTCGCCTCACTCTGCCCGCGTCGGAGGTGACCGCCCCGGGCAGATTGAAAATCCGCCGGTCGGTGACCTATAATGACCACTCCGACCTCAGCGGATCATAAGAGAAGCCCAGGAACCAAGTCAAGCCGCCGCTGGGCGCGGGAATCCCGGGATTGTCCTCGATGAACAAGATGTCGCGCGTCGTCCCGTCCCCACCCCTGCGAACTCGAAGGGATTCCTGATGGACATCAGGTTTCAACCAGCCCTGCTGCAGGAAGTCATCGATTCCTTCGTGGAGAAGACCGAACGGGAGGGCGATCCCACCTACTACAAGGAATTCCACGAGCTGGCCGACCCGATCTATGAGAAGTTTTCCTTAGACGATCGCGAGTCGGAGTTCAAGAAGCTGTATCAGTACCTCTTCGGAATCTGGGGATTTTCCGACATCATCCGCAACGCGTTCGACGAGTTTCCATCTCTCAAAGAGAAAATCGGCATCGTCTTGATCAGGGGCGTGCTCAAAGAGGACCAGGAGGGCGTGGACATCCTGCGGAAGTGGGGGTCCGTGGAGCAGGAACTGGCCAGGCAGTTCGAGGAGCAGGGGCTGAAGGGAGTCGGGATCAAGCTGATCCCGCGGCGGTTCTATGACCCGGCCTTGACCCGGTACTGCCGCCATGAGCTGACCCACATCGCGGACATTCTGGACCCGAATTTCAACTATGACCCGGATACCAAGGTGGGGCAGAATCCCGGCGAGGAGACGCTGATCCTGCATCGCTATCGGGTCATGTGGTGCTTGAACATCGATAGCCGTCTCGCGAGAGCCGGCAAGGAATCGATGCTGAGCCGGGAGGACCGGTTCAAGGAATTTCGCTCGTGGTACCGAAAAATTCCTCCGGCTCAACTCAAGTCGGTCTTCGAGGGGCTCTGGCAGGCGGAATCGCTGACGCACGCCGAGCTGGTGGAGATGGCCACGGACACCATGCGGGTCTTGGAGCGGGCGGTGGATGTCGAAGGCGGGGAAGTTCCGGAGATCCAGAACAAAGTCATGTTAATGCCCGGGTTCCCCTGTCCGCTCTGCCGGTTCCCGACCTACACCTGGGTCGAAGATCTGGACAAGAAGGTCGAGAAGCATGTGCTCGACTTCATCCGGGAGAATCATCCGGGTTGGGATACCGAGTTCGGGGCCTGCGACCGGTGCGTCGAGGTCTACAAACTCCGCGCCGACGGCGTGATGTAACCCGAAAGACCAATGGCAACGGACCCCGTCTACGGCCGCCGACGTTTCCTGAAGGACTCCGTGGTGTCCCTGGCCAAGACCGCCCAGGAGTTCGTGAAACACCGTGACGCGCCGCCTGAACGAGCCCCGGCGCCTGCCCGACGCGACTGGCTGCGACCACCCGGTGCGGTGTCGGAGCCCCTCTTCCTCGCCCGCTGCACCCGTTGCGGGGACTGCGTGAAGGTGTGTCCCTACGGGAGCATCAAGCTCGACCAGCGGGACGGCACACCGGTGATTTTTCCGGACGACATCCCCTGCTACCTCTGCGAGGACTTTCCGTGCATCGCCTCCTGCGGAACCGAAGCGTTGCTGCCGGTCGACGGCCGGGAACAGGTGAGGATGGGAACCGCGGTGGTGTCACATCGGGATTGCACGGCGGGCCAGGGCTGCAATGCCTGCGTGTCCCGGTGTCCGACGGGCGCGCTGGCGATGGATTTCGAGGCGTTCCGCCTGGTGGTCGCGGAGCACCGCTGCGTAGGGTGCGGCCTCTGTGAGCAAACGTGCAAGACGGTCAATGACACGATCGCGATCAAGGTGTCCCCGGCCTGGCTACTGGCGACGGGGCCGGAGCCTCGGCCGGGCGCATGACCGGAGTTGCCTTCAGGGGACGTGAGCGATTGTGACTTCTGCCAGTGATTTCAGCGGCTTGCGATGGGTCAGATCGCGCTTGACTTCACCTAACGCATTGCCTATGATACTGCGACTTGCGCCTGCAGTTTGTCGCTTCAAAGCGGTGAAGTCCTCCGTGTGTTCCCGCTCGCAAATGACAAGCTCATGAGAGTGAGCGAATGAGCACGAAAGAGACCGAACGGCGAAGGGTGGACCCTGTCCCCGTGACCCCTGGTGCCGGCGCTCTCAAGGATTCGCCCGCGGTAGAGCGGGCATTGGGGCGCAGCAAGCTCTACCTCCTGGTCTCATGGAGCATGTTGTACCCGGAGGATGACGAATTCCTGGATTATCTACAGTCCGGGGAATTCGTGGAGGACGGGCGCTCCGCCCTCGCGAGCCTCACCGCGGCCCTCGATACCCACGGAGGAGAACGGGCCAGGACCAAACTCTCCGCTCTGTCGCGATACCTGGATCAGATCGAAGGATGGGTCGCTACGGAGTGCGCGAACTGGCAGGTGACCGACCTCCAGTCGGAGCACCGCCGAGTCTTCAGTAACGTCATCACGCTGGATTGTCCCCCCTACGAAACCCTCTTCGGCAACGATCACGTCTTCGGCCAAGCCCACGTCATGGGCGATATCGCCGGGTTCTACAAAGCATTCGGCGTGGAGCTCTCCCAAGACATCCATGAGCGGATGGACCACCTGAGCGTGGAGCTGGAGTTCATGCATTTTCTCGCGTACAAGGAGTCGTACGCGCGCTGCCACGACGGCCCGGAGAAAACTAAGATCGTAGTGGATGCTCAGAAGAAATTCGTGAAGGAGCACATCGGACGGTGGGTACCGCTCTTCTCGAAGATGCTCGTGAAGAAGGCGGACTCCGGCTTCTTCCGCTACATGGCGGACTTCACGTCGGACTGGATCGAATTCGACGCCGCCTACCTGGGGGTCATCCCGCAGCCCTATTCGGAGGCCGATTATCGACCGGCGACGTTCAACGCGCCGGAGGGGCAGACTTACGAATGTGGAGCCCAGGACCAGGGGAACGAGTTGAACATGCTGCTGAACGAGGTGGGTGCGCAATCCTTCATGGATCAGAAGGACAAGGAGAAAGAGGAATCGGGTCCCGTGGGGACCGCGTAATGATCGTTCATCTTCGGTCTTTAATCCTTTAATCGAGAGGAGGGCACATTCATATGAGTGTGGTACAGACACGCGATAGACGACTGGTGTTCGGCATTCTTCTCTGTGCCCTGGTCGTCGGCTTTCTGCTGACACTCGGGCAGGTGCCGCTTGCGGTGAGCCAGCCGGTCGCCATTCCAGTGAAGGCGATCAAGGGGCCCATCCCGATGGATGGCGCCAACCCGATTTGGGAAGGCGTCCCGGGCGTGGTGGTGCCGCTCAGCGGGCAAACGATCACCACGCCGATGCATCCGAACATTTCCGTGAAGTCCGTCTTCGTAAAGGCGGTGTCGAACGGGAAGGAACTCGGGTTCCGGCTGGACTGGTCCGATCAGACGTTGAACAATACCACCATCGGGCCGCAGGACTTCCGAGATCAGGCGGCGATTCAATTCCCCGTCAACACGTCGGGCGCCCCTCCGTTCCAGTGCATGGGTCAGTCCGGCGGGACGGTCAACATCTGGCGCTGGAACGCGGAATGGCAGAAGGACCTCGGCAAGGACAGCGCCGGGATCTGGGACGTCGATGACCAATACCCCGGTATTTTCTGGGATTACTACTTCGAGGAGCCTGCCGGCGGGGTGACGTATCCGGACCGGATCGGCCGGAGCCTGGGCCCCTTCAACCCGGGGATCTGGTCGGGGAACATCATGTCCGACCCGACCCTCCGTGTGAGCTCGGTCGAAGACCTGAACGCCAATGGGTTCAGCACGCTGACGACCCAGGACCACCAGGACGTGATCGGAAACGGCTTGTGGGAGCCGGCCGGTTCCATCAAGGGCGGCTGCTGCACGGGTCCCACCTGGAGGATCGTGGTGAAGCGGGCGTTGGCGACCAGTGATCCGAACGACGTCCAATTCAAGGCCGGCGCCTCGGTCCCCGTGGCGTTTGCGGTGTGGGACGGGTCGAACGTCGAGCGGAACGGCATGAAGGGGATCTCGACCTGGTTTACGCTGAAACTACCCTGAGGCACTCTTGCCCGACCTAGGACAGGGGCGTTGATCGGAGAGGGTGGTCCTCTCTCCGGAAGACGGGAGCTGACGAAAAGCCCCGAATCATCCGCCGGAAGCGGCGGAGTGGTGATTCGGGGCTTTTTGTTGTCGGCGGTCGGCGATCCGGCGCCACGCGTCGGGTTGAATGTCTTGCAACCCTTTCCAAAATAAGCCGAATTCGCGCTTGGGGCTGGTTGCATTTGGAAGCACCGAAGGTGTATAAAATGCCAGACACGTAGGCGGGTGAAACCACCTCGGGACATTGAGTCATTCGGCTTCCCGTATGAAAGTATCCCTTCTCTTTCCGCCGACTTGGCACCCGTCACAACCCTACCTCAGTCTGCCCTCGCTCACCGGTTTCCTGGCTCAGGCCGGGATCAGGAACGTGACCCAGCGCGACCTGGGCATCGAGCTGCTCGACTCCATCCTCACGCGGCCGTATGGGGAGGAGATGTACGCCAGGCTGATGGACAAGGCCAAGACGCTCGAAAGAGTGCGAACCGGGGAGACGGGTCCGTCGAGTGCGGAGCATTACGCGCGCACGGTCGAGGCCCTGGACCGCTTCCCGTACCTGATCGACCGGATCGAACCGGCCAAACACTCGCTGCGCGGGGAGGATTTCTACGATCTCGAGCACTATCGCGAGTCCCTGTTCGTGATCGACAAATGGTTGGAGCTCGTGTCGACGCTGTACTTTCCGACGCGCATGACGGTCGTCGACAATCAGTTCAGCAGCTATTCCATCTATTCCTCCAAGGATATCGCGCGGGCGATCCGGGACGAGGAGCAGAATCCCTACATCGACCTGTTGAGGGGCCGCATCCTCCCCACGATCCTGGCGGACCAGCCCGATCTCATCGGCGTGTCCATCACGGCGACCTCCCAGATCATTCCCGGTCTGACGCTCTGCCGGCTGATCAAGGAGGCAAGCCCAGACGTCCATCTCACGATCGGCGGCAGTATCTTCACCCGACTCGTGGACAACCTGCGCCGGTGCGCCTCGCTGTTCGACGTGACCGATGACTTCATCGTCTTCGAGGGAGAGACCGCCCTGCTCGAGTTGATCACTCAGCTCGACGGCAAACGGGATTTCACCAAGGTCCCAAATCTCATCTACCGGCAGAACGGCAAGATCGCGGTCAACCAGCCGTTTTACTCCGAGGACATCAACGAACTGCCCGCGCCGAGCTATGACGGGTTTCCCCTCGGACGGTACCTGGCGCCGGAGACGGTCCTGCCCGTCCAGTTCTCCAGGGGGTGCTATTACAAGGATTGCGCGTTCTGCGCGCTCACCCTCGATCACCAGAACTTCAGGCAGAAGGACCCCGGCAAGACCGTCGACGATCTGCAGATGCTCTCGGAGAAGTATCACACGCCCTATTTCTTCTTCACCGACGAGTGCCTGGCGCTGTCCCCGACGAAGCGGTTGTGCCAGCAGATCGTCGGCAGGAAGCTGTCGATTCGATGGACCGCGGAGATGCGGTTCGAAAAAAACCTGTCGCGGGACCTGCTGACGCAGATGCGGGATGCAGGCTGCCTGAAGATCGTGTTCGGGCTCGAGTCGTTCAATCAGCGGGTGATGGACTTCATGAAGAAGGGGATCACGCAGGCCAGCGTCCGGCGGGTGACCGGGGACTGTCTGGATCTCGGCCTGGCGGTCCATTGCTACATCATCGTCGGGTTTCCCACGGAGCGGGAAGAAGAGGCCCTCGAGACGATGGAGTTCATCGTCAACAACGCCCGCCTCCATTCTTCCTACGGCTTCTCCTGCCAGCCGTGCCTGTTCGACCTGGAGAAGGAGGCGCCGATCATGAGCGATCCGGGCAGTTACGGGATCCGGCGGATCATGAGGCCAGCCTCGGAGGACCTGAGCCTCGGGTTCTTCTACGAAGTCCAGGAGGGGATGACCCCGGACCAGGCGGAGCGGGTGTACCAGCATGTCTATGAAAAGGTGAGCGAAGTGGTGTGTGAGCTCCCGTTCAATTATTCGATGGCGGATGGACTCTTGTACATCGCCCGGGCAAAGGCGCAGGCCCAGAAGGTTCCGCAGCCCGCTGGCTCCTGAGTGGGCTCGGCAGGTCAGAGGGAGATACGTACCCGGCGCGGGGCAAACGGGGCCGGGAGCCGGTTGACGGGGTTGGAGCCTTCTGGCTATAATTCCACGCTCACGCGAACAGAACATGGGGAAAGGGGCTGTGCGGAATCATGGCAGGGCCGGAGGTGTTGGAGAAGGGGGGTGGGAGGGTTGAAGAGCAGGGCCTGCTCTTCGAATACACGGTCAAGCTCCTCCTGCTAGCGGGGTTCCTCGAGCTCGTCCTCTACCGCCTCATCTCCCGGCTCGGCATGCACCTGAGCAAGGTCGCGGAAAAGCACGAGTCGGTCCGGCTGACCTTCAAGGCGTTGTCGTCCATCGGGTTCACGCTGCTCAACTTCGTCTCGCTCCTTCTGTTTCTCGCCTTCTTCCTCCTGCTGTTCAACAAGCTCCGGGCAGTCGGAACCGGACAGTATGACCGGATGCTCATTCCTTCGGTCTCCCTGCTTTTGCTCCTGACCGTGACGTTTCTGATCTTCCCCCCCGCGATGCTCGGCTCGGTGGTCTATAACGCGGTGTCCCTGGTCGTGCTGGCGCTCCTTGTGTTCGAGTACGTCATCACGCACCCGTCCAGGGCGCAACGCGCGATGGTGCTGTGCTACTTCCTGGGAATCACGGGATGGCTCTATTACCAGATGCTCTCCACCACCTACGGCCTGCTCGGCCTGGCGGCGGTCCCGCCGCTCGTTCACGAGGTCAATCGAGCCGGAGAGGCCATGATGGTGGGAGCCAGCATCCTGGTCTTCTGGGCCTACGGGGGAACGCCCCTGTGGACCAAGAACAGACGCCAACAGCGCAGGGCGGCGATGTTTGCGCTGGTCGGAGTAGGGGCCTTCATCGCCCTCCTCTTTCTGGACTACATTGTAGGCCTCTATGACCGGGCGCTGGCCGAGAGCGTGCGAAAAGCCGGCGAAGGGATCGGCTGGATCTTTCAGATGGGCATGGGTTACACGTTCTACCTGCCCTTTGCGTTCTACGTCGCCGGCCTGCTCTGCTGGGGCTACACCGTGGTGAAGTTGGTCACCCTCGGCCGGATGGCGGGGTACGGACTGGGACTGATGTTTCTGGCCGGCTATGCGCTCCAGCTGTCGCATCTGTCTCTCATGGTCGTGCTGGGGCTCATCCTTCTCAACCTGGACCGGCGACGGATGGCGGCCGTGGTGAACGAGCCGGGACAAGACGGTCGGCTCGCGGCGACCGGCCCGGCGATCCTCGGCGAACAGACCTAGCCCACGAGGTAGGCGCGGACGATGGGCGAACAGGACGTCACGAAGCCAGTCGAGCAGGGCGGCGCGGCCGTTGAGCAGCCGGAGCAGCCGCTGACCCCCGATGAGGAGATCGCCGAGCTGGAAAAGCTGCTGGGCACCGAGCCGGACGATTTCCAAGCCCGCTGCCGCCTCGGGGAGCTGTACTTCAGCAAGGGACGGCTGGACGACGCGCTGACCGAGGTCAAGAAGTCGATCGAGATGGCGGAGGGGCTTCGGGCGGAAATGAACCGCTCGCTGGCCATGTACTACTCCAACCTCGGGACGATCTATGCGACGAAGAACATGGGCGAGGAAGCGGACGCGCAGTTCAAGAAAGCGCTGGAGCTCAATTCCGGTGATGTCTTGGCCCTCTTCAACCTCGGCCGGCTTCATTCCGAGAAGCGGCAATTCCTGGAGGCCAAGGGCTATTACGAGCGGCTGGTCGAGGCCACTCCGGAAGATCCCATCGCGTGGTACAACCTCGCGGGGGTCTACGTGGAGCTGGATAATCCGGCTGTCTCGGATTACAACACGATCGACATGGCGATGCAGTGTTACCTGCGCACCCTCGAGCTGGACCCCAAGCATCTGGAGGCGAGCTTCAAGCTGATGGACATCGCGCTCAACCACAAGAAAATAGACCTCGCGATCAAAGTGATGGAGGACGCGGTCGAGCACAATCCAGACGAGCCGCTGGTCCATTACAACTTGATCAACGCGTACGAGAAGTGCAAAATGTTCGAGCAGGCTGAAGAGGCGAGGAAACGGCTGAAGGACCGGTTCGCCAAGCGAGCGAAGGAACCGGGCAAGGCCTAAGTCACAGGAGCGACCGACCATGTTTGGGAGTATCGGATTCACCGAGCTGATTCTCATTCTGTTCATCGTGCTGATCATCTTCGGGGCGGGCAAACTTCCCCAGCTCGGAGAGGGGCTCGGGAAGGCCATCAAAGGATTCAAGAAGTCTGTCCACGAGGCGGACGCCATCGAGGCCGAAGCGCAGGCTCAGGCGCAAGTGGCCGGCGCCCCCCAGGGGCAGGACGCGCAGATCCCCGCACAGGCTGGAGCGGTCGCGCCGCCGGCGGAGGGGTCGCCGACCGAACAAGCGGCAGCCTCGATGCCGCCCTCCTCGAAGGGATGACAGGCCGGAGGGAGTCGGGATGGGAACCGGGGTCGAATTAGGCGTCGGCTATATTGAAACATTTGCCGGGAACGGGAAGGCCCGGAGCACCGGGGACGGGAAACCGGCCGTCAAGGCGGGCATTCCTCTCCCGGTCCATGTCGCGGTGGACAGGGAGGAACGCTACCTGTACTTCGCGGAGTCCGGGTCGGACCGCGTCCGGCGGGTGGACCTGAAAGACGGCACGCTCCACAATTTCGCGGGCATCGGAGAGACCTGCTACAGCGGGGATGGCGGGCCGTGCGGCGAGGCGGGTCTGTACCTTCCCCTCGGCGTGGCATTCGACTCGCACAACGATCTGTACATCTGCGACTCGGGCAGCAACCGGATCCGGAAGGTCGACCACGAGACCGGCATCATCACCAGCGTGGTCGGGACGGGACAGTGGGGATTCAACGGAGATGGACCGGCCCTGGAGGTCAATCTGACCTACCCCGCCGGCATCGCGTTCGATGCGCACGACATCATGTTCATCGTGGACACGCAAGCCCACCGGATTCGCCAGTACGATCCGCGGACGGGCCAGGTGACCACCCTCGCCGGAACGTGGTCGGCCGAGGACGATGCGCGTGAGCAGCCCCTGGTGGCGAGGAACCTGGTCGTCCTGTCGGGCGATTCCATCGGCATCGACTTCAGCGACGATCACGGATGGCTGAGGCCCGAATGCTCCGACGGCCTCGACCTGTCCCTCTACCTGGACGACGGCCGGCCGGCGTTGGAAGCCCGACTGTACGACTTGGTCGGGATCGCGGTGGATAGTCGCGGCGACCTCTACGTCGTCGATAAAGGGAGTAATCGCGTGCGGAAGATCGATCGAGCCACTGGGGTCATCTCCACGGCGGCCGGGGTCTGTCGGTACGGGTTCGACGGGGACGGCAAACCGGCGGTCAAGTCGATGCTGCATGCTCCCGAAGCGGTGGTCTTCGATCCGTCGGACAATCTGTACATCGCGGACACGATGAATCACCGGGTGAGAAAAGTCGACGCGAAGACCGGCGTCATCTCCACGGTGGCGGGCAATGGAGACAGCGGGTACGAAGACAAGAACATGGGCGGCTGCGGCATGGCCAGGTTCGTGGCCAAGGAAGCGGCCGGGATGATCAAGCACGGCGACGGCAGCCCGGCGTCGGACGCGGTCGTGAACTCGCCGGCCGGGCTGGCGCTCGACTCCCAAGGATGCCTGTACGTCTGCGAGCGCGGCGAGAACAAGATCCGCCGGGTCAGGTTGTGGTAAGCCTCGACGGCAGAGTCGTTCAGACGGGCGTTGACAACGAGTGTCACGACGAGCACGCGATAAGGAACTGAGCAGGATCAGATGGGGCTTCGGTATGACACGAGGGGAGCCGTTACGCATCCGGTCTCATTCCATCATCTCTCTGTTAGCAGGCTTGCTGATCAGCGCTCTCGTTCTTGGGTGGTTGGGCATTCCGGTCGTCAGCTCTGAAGGAATGTTCATCCGGTCCCACCTGGTGACGGGCGAGGTCCCTTCCGCGCCGGAGGATCCGGCGTGGGAAAAGGTGCCGCCCATGACGCTGCCCCTCAGCGGTCAGGTGATCACCAGGCCCTCCTGGCCGGAGCCGTCCGCACGGGCCCTGGTGGTCCGGTCGGTCCACAACGGCACGGAGATCGCCTTCCTCCTCGAGTGGCAGGACAACACCAAGAACGACCGGTTGTCGCCCGGGACGTTTCGGGACGGGCTGGCCATCGGTCTGCCGCTGGGAGATGCGCCGGCCTTCTTCTGCATGGGGCAACTGGACCACTACATCAACATCTGGCACTGGAAAGCGGACTGGCAGAGCGATATTGACCGGAGGGCCGCCCGGTCCACGGAAGGGAAACGGGAGGGCGGGGAGGTCCGCCGGTTCGAGGTCATCCCCCGGCGCGCCTCGTCGGTGGAGGATCTGGTCGGGGGAGGCTTCAGCACGCTCACGACCAAGGTGGCCCAGGGCCGGGTTCAGGGGAAGGCCACATGGAAGGACGGCGTGTGGCGTGTCGTGGTGAGACGGCCGCTGGCCAGCGCCGATCCAGAAAACGAAGCCAGGCTGGAGCCGGGCCGCCTGCAGGCCGTGGCGTTCGCGGTCTGGAACGGAGAGAACAAGGAACGCAACGGGCAGAAGGCCGTGGCCCCGTGGTTCCAACTCCTGATTGACCCCGTCGTGAAGCTGTGATGAGCGGCACGCGGGCGACACGACAAGCCCTCCCGGCGGGTAGGGCTTTTTTTATGTATCTCGTGCTGACGGGATGCACGCTCTGTCTTTGGAGCCCCCTCTTCGCGGGCACGGACAACGAGATGAGCGACGCCGAGGCGAAGCGCCTCGGCGAACAATTCGGCATTGTCGTCGATACGGTCGACGAAGAGATCCGGAAAGAGCTGAAGCTGCAGAAGTCGGAGGGGGTCGTCGTCTTCGAAGTCATCGGGGGGACGCCCGCCGATCTGGCCGGCATCAAAGTCCGGGCGGTGGTCAAAGAGATCGACAAGGTCGAAGTGAGAGGCTTGAAGGACTTCGGCCTGGCCTTGAAGCGCGTGATTTCGACCTGCAATTATACCGTGGGGACGTACGAGCCTGCCGATCCGGACACCCAGGGGGTGGCGGGCATTCTGAACTTCCACTTCGTTCCCTGCCAGAAGGACTGACCCGAGAGACGGGACGGATCTTCGAGGAGCCGCATGGGAAGGATGACGATTCTGGCGGGCGCGGGTCTTCTCGTGCTCTTCGCCGGCCTGACGACCGTCTATCATGGCCGGGCCGTCGCTCAAAAGACGGATGGCCAGGCATCGGACGAATGGGTTGCCGAAGTTGAAAAGATCTTCATCCGCTCGGAGGATTGCAAGCAGTGTCATGATCGGCACTACGAGGAGTGGAAGGGGATGCGGGAGCAGACCCCTGACCTCAAGACCTTCGGCCGGGTTGACGCCGCTCTCCTGCACGGAACTTCCCTAGATTCGCCGGTCTTCAAGACGGTCTTCGGCCTCTGGCTCCAGACCGACCCGACCCCCGCACAGCGAGCGCAGTGCCTGTCGTGCCATGTGCCGGCCGTCACGGTCTTCCCCCAGTACGTGGAGAAGATCACCGGTCAGGTGCTGTCCGGGAAGGTCGAGATCGAAGGCATCGGATGCGCCTCCTGCCATTTGATCAATGCCGTGTCGGCGACCGCCGCCCCTCCGCCGACGTTCAAGCTCAAGCCGGGCAAAGTGCTGTACGGGCCGTACGCCGACCCGGAGGAGAACCTGGTCCACCCCTCCAGCCAGTCCGAGCTGTATCGAGGCGCCAACTACTGCGCCGCCTGTCACTTCGACAAGGTGAGGGATGTCACGCGCCGCGACCTGCCCGGTGAGATCCTGCAAGGGACCATCTGTCAGGACTGTCACATGGAACCCTCCACCGGGAGCTCGACCTCCAAGCGTGGAGCCCTGACCCGTTCGATCGGGCGCCACTGGTTTCGAGGGGTCGTGATTCCGGGGCTCTTGATCAAGAATCGTAACCTGCAGGCCGAATGGATGCCCCGGCTGGACCTCGAGCTCAAGAAATCGGCGGGAGCGGTCGAGGGCATGGTCCTCGTCCGCACCGGCAGCCTGCCGCACAGTTTTCCCGATGGGGACCCTGTCTTGAAGCAATTTTTCCTCACGGTCGTGCTCAAGGATGCCCAGGGGCGGACCCTCACGACCGAAGAGAAACGGTTCGGGTTGCCCTATGACCAGATTCTCCGAGGGCCGATCCCCGACCCTCTGATCAAGGGGGGAGTCACCACGCGCGTGCCGGTCGCCATGTTGTTGCCCGCGGGCTCGGCGCCGGCCTCCGTCGAAGCGCTGCTGACCTATGCCCTCATCCCCGCGCCCGACTCCAGGCTCCAGGACAAGTACCTCGCGACGCTCAAGACCGACAAGGAACGAGCGGACGCGACCAAGCTCATCCAGGAATACGCTCAGCCGCGCGTCCTGACGTTCAGGACGAAGGCCTTATAACCGTTCATACCTTGTGATCCCGGTGCGGAGGCTCCCCGTGGGGGAGCCGGGAGGGACGTTGGAGCCGTGATGCGACTGAACAACACCGGAACGGCGGTGGCCGTGGTCCTCGTCGGGCTGGCCGTAATGACCTGGGGGAGCGTCCCACACCTCAGCCGGGCCCAGAATTCGTCCCAGCCGAAGGAACCCCTGGAAAAGGTGTTTCCCCATTCGAACAAGTGCAAGCGCTGCCACGAACGCGTGTTCGAGGAATGGGAAGCCTCGCCGTTGTCCCGCTCGATCCATTCTCCGGCATTCCGCGCGTCGCTGGAGGCATATTTGGCCTATTCCAGTCGCAAGGATCCGGCCATGTGCTTGCGGTGCCACGCTCCTCACGTGAACGTCTACGAGGATCAGGCGTCAGCCTTCATCGATCAGGTGCGGTCCGGGGATCCGGCCATCGACGGAGTCGCGTGTTCCCAATGCCATCTGATCGAACAGGTGGACCGGACCAAGCATCTGCCGAAGATCAAATACACCCTGGGGAAGACTCTCTTCGGCCCGTATAAGGACTTTGTCCCCAACAAGGCGCACGAATCGAAGGACCTCGAGCTCTTCCGGAAATCGAATCTCTGCTTGAACTGCCATTTCGCCGTGCCTGCGGCGGCCGATCTGGGCAAGAGCAACGACCTGTTGGGGTCGTGGGAGACGAGCCAGGCAACCAAATCCGGCAAGGAGTGCCAGACTTGCCATATGCCCGAGCAGGTGGGGGAGTCGGCGAACGGAGAAAACAAACGAAAAGTGGCCAACCACACCTTCCCGGGGCGCATCGGCAAGCTCAGACAGGAAGCAGCCAAACTCGAAGTCGCGACCGAGGTGAGGGGTGATCAGTCGAAGGTGACCGTGACGGTCCAGAGCCTGGTTCCCCATAACCTCCCCACGACGCACCCGGCCTGGGCCCGCATGGTGCTGGATCTGACGATTCGAGGGAAGAACTTGAACAAGGTCTTTGGAGAGCAACGGGTGTACGGGCGGGTCTTTGCCGATGCGAAAGGTCAGAAGACGTCCTTCGACTTCGAGGCGGTCAAGGTGCTGGAGGACACGGTCCTCAAGCCGGAAGAGACCAGGGTGGAGACCTTCTCGTTCCCGACGCCGAAGGACACGCGCTCCTTCGACGTCGAGGCCTCGTTGAGCTATGCGCCGGTCGCGGGACCACAGGCCTTCCTCCAGCGAATCGAAGCGGAGTCCGCGAAAGGAGCCCAGGATCCGGTCTTCCAGGCCATCCCCATCGTCAAGCGGACCGTGAACGTGCCGTTGAAATGATGCAAGAGAGTGAAGGGGGGAGGAGTTAGTCGCCGGCGATGGTCGAGCCCGGCGATTTCACCTTGAAGATCTGAATCGCCGAGTAGATGTTCTTGGCGGGCTGGTTCAGGATCAGTTCCGAGTTTGTGATGTGCGTGTCGATCAGCTCGAAAGGCCCGCCGCTGTAATAGATCTGGCAGCGGTCCATCGTGCAGTTCTTGAACACGTGGTTGTCCAGCGCGAGCTGCTCCTTGATGAAGGTCTTGCCTTCCACCAGAATGTATTCGGGACCAAGGCCCATCGTGTCCTCCCTTGACCAGGGACTATATCAGATTTTTTCCCGATTTTCTTCCCGATCGCGCAAACCCGCCCTCGTTCGCTCCTCTTGATCATTCCCGCCCGCCTGGATAGAATGGCCCGATTTTTCGAGGCACAACGACTTCGACGAGCCCGATGCGGTCTCTCTTACCAGAGGAGGACAGTCTGTGGACGTTTCGACGAAAGTGATACTCTTTGCCATCGCCGCCGCGACCGCGGGAATCGGCTACGGGATCTACCTCACCTACTGGGTGCTGAGGCGGGAGGCGGGCACTGCGGCGATGCAGCGGATCGCTCAGGCGATCCAGGAGGGAGCGGCCGCCTACTTGAACCGCCAATACCGCGCCGTGGGGGCGGTCGCGGCCGTGTTGTTCGCAATCCTCTGGCTGGCAGGGCAATGGTCCGATGACTTCGGGCTGCTGACCGCGATCGGCTTTCTGGTCGGCGCGGGGGCCTCGGCCACGGCCGGCTACGTCGGCATGCATATCGCCGTTCGAGCCAACGTCCGGACCGCGCAGGCAGCTCACGGCGGACTGAACGCGGCGTTGACCGTCGCATTCAGGGGCGGGGCGGTGACGGGGCTGCTGCTGATCGGCTTGGGGTTGTTGGCGTTGGCCCTGTTCTATGCCGTGGCCGTCGCGCAGGCGGGCCAGGGAAAGGCGATTCATGCCCTGATCAGCCTTGGCTTCGGCGGAAGCCTCATCTCGGTCTTTGCGCGCGTGGGGGGCGGCATTTATACGAAGGCGGCGGACGTCGGGGCCGACCTCGTGGGCAAGGTCGAAGCGGGCATCCCGGAGGACGATCCCCGCAACCCGGCGGTGATCGCCGACAACGTCGGCGACAATGTCGGTGACTGCGCGGGGATGGCGGCCGATCTGTTCGAAACCTATGCGGTGACGACGGTGGCCGCGATGGTCCTGGCGTCCACGCTGTTCAAGGGGCAGGCGGAGCCGGTGCTCTACCCGCTCGCGCTGGGCGGCCTGACCATCCTCGCGACCATCATCGGCATCCTGTTCGTCAAGGTCGGGTCGGGGGGCGGGATCATGACGGCCCTTTACAAGGGGCTCTTCGTCGCCGGCGGGATTGCGGCCGTGGCCTTCTATCCGGTCACGGTCCGGATGATCGATGGGGTCGGCGGGGTCAGCGGGGCCAGGTACTACGGGGCCTCGCTGCTGGGGCTCGCGGTCACGTTGGCCCTGGTCTTCATCACCGATTACTACACCTCCAAGAGCTACCGGCCCGTCCGCGGGATCGCCAAGGCCAGCGAAACCGGTCATGCGACGAACATCATCGCGGGGCTGGCGGTCGGGATGCAGGCGACGGCCTGGCCGGTCGTCGTGATCGCGGCCGCCATCCTGGCGAGCTTCTGGATCTGCGGAGGCGCCGGGGGTGGCGGGCTGTACGGCGTGGCGGTGGCGGCCGTGTCCATGCTGTCGATGGCGGGCATCGTGGTGGCGATCGACGCGTTCGGGCCGATCACCGACAACGCGGGCGGCATCGCGGAAATGGCGCATCTGGGGAAGGATGTCCGCAGCATCACCGATCCCTTGGATGCAGTCGGGAACACGACCAAGGCGGTGACGAAGGGCTACGCGATCGGTTCGGCCGGACTGGCCGCGATCGTGTTGTTCGCGGAATATGCGCGGGCGGTGTCGGGTGAAAACAGGACGAGCGGGTTCGAGCTCTCGGACCCCAACGTGTTGGTCGGGTTGTTCCTGGGCGGAATGCTGCCCTTCCTGTTCGGCTCACTGTGCATGAAGGCGGTCGGGGAGGCCGGCGGTCTGGTCGTCGAGGAGGTCAGGCGGCAATTCCGCAGCATCAAGGGAATCATGGAGGGGACGGGCAAACCGGAGTACGGGACCTGCGTGGACATCGTCACCCGGGCCGCGATCAGGAAGATGATGATTCCCGGTCTCATCCCGGTCCTCTCTCCCATCCTGGTCGGGGTGGTGTTGGGACCGCAGGCCCTGGGCGGCGTGCTCGTGGGCAGCATCGTGACGGGTTTGTTCGTCGCCATCTCGATGACGAGCGGCGGCGGCGCGTGGGACAACGCGAAGAAATTCATCGAGGAGCAGGGGAAGAAGGGCAGCGAGACTCACAAGGCGGCGGTCACCGGCGATACCGTCGGGGATCCGTGCAAGGATACGGCGGGTCCGGCGATCAACCCCATGATCAAGGTGATCAATATCGTGGCGCTGCTCATGGTGTCCCTGCTGGTGCGCTAAAGAGGCGGTTGCGAGACACGCCCGATCGTTTATGCAATCCTCGGCAGGCTTGACGCAGCCAGGGACGTGAGGTATCCTGACTGCAAAACCCGGCGCAGAGTCAGTGCCCCGAGACGTCGAGCGGCCGAGGGTTGGAGGGACGCGAATGGAGAAGCAGGAGAGAAGACCCGAGTCGAAGAAGGATTCGCAAGCCAAGGAAGAGGCCAAGCCGAATCCGAAAGTCGTCGAAACCGGCAAGAAGCTCAAGGAAGACATCGATAAGCTGGTGGATGAAATCGACGACGTGTTGGAGAAGAACGCGGAAGAGTTCGTCAAGAACTATGTCCAGAAGGGCGGAGAATAACGGCGTCCGTTGAACCGCAAGACGATCATCGGTCGGAACATCTCCCCGCTCGTGTCCCCGTCAGAGTCGTAATCCTCTCCACCTCAGACCCCGTTGCGAACCCCGGCTCGGTCCGCGCAGCAAGGCTGCGTCGGTCGTAGCGGCTCGGAGGGTCTCGCTGCGCCGGCGGTCAGGGCGCACCCACCCGGTTTGACAAACCTTTTTCGAAGGACTAATATTTCTCCTGAAATCTCAGTAGGTTGTGATGGTTTCCGCCTCCATCGCTGGCTGAAGGGGCCGGATGGTCAAAAAACGGTGGATCTTCCGGGAGGTGAATCGCGAGCAGCAGGCAGCGCTCGCCCACGCGCTCTCGATTTCACCGGTGACCGCATCGGTGCTACTCGCCCGCGGAGTGGGCACGACGGAACAGGCCCGCGCCTGGCTGTCACCGCAGCACACCTCGCTGCACGATCCGTTCCTGCTCCCGGACATGGAGAAGGCGATCGAACGGCTCCATCGGGCGATTACCGGGGGAGAGCGGATCTGTTTTTACGGCGACTATGATGTGGACGGCATCGCCGCCACCAGCCTCTACCGCTCGTTTTTCGGAAGCCTCGGGGCCGACGCGACCGTGTACATCCCGGACCGTATCCGTGACGGGTATGGACTGCACGAGCGGGTGCTGCGCGACCTGTCCCGGGAAGGCGTGACGTTGCTGGTGACGTCGGATTGCGGAACCACGTCGTGCCGGGAGATCGAGGTGGCGAACGGATTGGCGCTCGATGTGATCGTCACCGATCATCACCAGGTTGAAACCCGCCTGCCCCCGGCCGTGGCCGTGGTCAACCCGCATCGAGCCGATTCGGCCTACCCGTTTCGGGAACTCTGCTCGGCGGGACTCGCCTACAAGGTTGTGCAGGCCTACGAGGAGCGCTATGGCGCCGGGGAGCCGGCGCGGGAATCACTGCTGGACCTGGTCGCCCTCGCCACGGTGGCCGATGTCGTCCCGTTGCAGGACGAGAACCGGTGGTTCGTGCGCGAAGGCCTGACGCTGGTCTCACGGGGAGCCCGCTGCGGCATCAGGGCGCTGAAGCAGGCGGCGGGTGTGGACCGGGCGTGCACGACCGGGACGGTGGCGTTCCGGTTGGCCCCTCGGATCAATGCGGCCGGACGACTGGCCGACGCCGAGGCCGGCGTTCGGTTGCTCACGACGGAGTGCGATCGTGAGGCCAGGGATCTCGCTGATCGCCTCGAGCAGTTGAACCGGGACCGCCAGCGGATCGAGGACGAGGTGATGGCTGACGCCCTGACGGTGGTCGGAAGCGCGGAGGTCCCTGCCGCCCTCGTGGTGGCCGCTCGCGACTGGCATCTGGGGGTGATCGGGATCGTGGCCGCCCGGCTCGCGGACCGGTATCACCGGCCTGCCGTGGTGATCACCCTGGACCGGGACGGGCTCGGAAAAGGCTCGGCGCGAAGCGTACCCGGGTTCGATCTCCACCGAGCCCTCACACAGTGCCGTGATCTGCTGGAGAAGTTCGGCGGGCACCCCGCCGCGGCGGGACTCACGATCCGGGAGCACCGTCTCCCTGAATTCCGGGACAGGTTTGCCGCGACGGTGGCAGAATGGAGCGGGGCTCAGCCGAGCATACCCACCCTTCGCGTGGACGCGGAGGTCAGCCTGAAGGATGTGACCGAGCGGCTTGTCCGCGAGTTGGACGGGCTGCACCCGTTCGGGGCGGGGAATCCGGAGCCGACGCTCGCGGTCCGGAATCTGGCCATCGTCGATAACCGGGTGGTCGGTGACCGCCACCTCAAGTTGACGGTCCGCCACGGGGATTCGCCTCCGTTCCACGGCATTGGGTTCGGGATGGGCTCACTGGCCGACCTCGGGCTTTCGGCGGAACGCGCCGTGGACCTGGCGTTCGTGCCCGAGGTCAACCGCTGGAATGGGGTGGATCGGATCCAGCTGCGAATCCGGGACTTGCAGGCGACCCAGATGGTGTAATTGATCCCAT
>Ga0233416_10000110_pt1 | contig 23181 bp, 18 predicted proteins | sample Sediment_Towuti__2_FD_188638 | JGI IMG/M metagenome (GOLD analysis project Ga0233416, IMG submission 188638) | Sediment microbial communities from Lake Towuti, South Sulawesi, Indonesia - Sediment_Towuti_2014_0_MG | ecosystem: Environmental > Aquatic > Freshwater > Lake > Sediment | place... | reverse complement strand
CGCCGCGCGCAGCCCCCGGCACTGCAGGCCGGAGAGATCGACGGCGCGCTCGGGCGCAGCGCCCACGGCGACGAGGCGGAGCGCTTCCGTCGCCGCCTCGTACTGGTTCTCCGTCGCACCGTCCTCCGCGACGAGCGCCGCCGCCTCGTCCCTGAAGCGCGAGACCGCGTCCTCCAGGCTCGGGCGCTCGCCGAGCTCGAGGACGAGCTCGCGGCCGGCCGAGCGGAGCGTCTCGTAGACGCTCGTGAGCATTCGCCGGAGCCCGGCCGCGCGGTACGTCGCGAGCAGGCGGATGCGCTCCGGGTCGCCGTTCGCGCAGAACGACTCCAGCGCACGCTCGAACGCCTCGCCGCGAAGGACCGCCGCTCCCGCCTCCTCGAGCTCGCGGAAACGCGGGTCGAGCCCGAGCGCGAACGGGTGCGCACGCAGGAGCCGCGCGCAGAAGCCGTGGATGGTCGAGATCCAGGCGCCGTCCAGCTCGCGCGCGAGGTCGGCGCGCCCGCGCGCCACGAGCGTGGCGCGGATCCGCGTGCGGAGCTCTCCCGCGGCCTTGCGCGTGTACGTGATGACGAGGATCGAGTCGACGTCCAGCCCCTGCTCGCAGACCGCGCGGACGTACCGCTCCACCAGCACCGAGGTCTTCCCCGTGCCCGCCCCGGCGGAGACGAAGACGTTCCCCTCGGCCTCGACCGCCGCGACCTGCTCGTCGTTCAGCGCGGTGCGTTCCTCGACCACGCTCACGCCCGTGCCACCCTGCACATGGGCCAGAGGTCGCACCACGAGGGGCACTCGCCCTCCTTGGGATCGTGCCGCACGTCGCCGGCGCGAATCCGCTCTGCGTTCTCGGTCGCCCGGACGCGTGCGGCTTCGACCTGCGCCCAAAAGGCGTCCTCCTCGAGGTAGTCGTCCCGTGCGAACCCGGGGAGGTCCTCACGCGCCGACGCGCGCAGCATCCCCCGAGTCACGCGCCGTCCGCCCAGGGCCCGGTAGACGCCTCCGAGCGGCTCGATCCCGACGAGGTCGCGGAGAGCGAGCACGTAGAGCGGGATCTGGAGCCGTCTCTCCCGGTCGATCTTCTCCGCGGAGTGCGCGCTCTTGCCGGACTTGTAGTCCTGCACGATCCCGCGCGCGCTGAACGGGTCGACGTCGATCCGGTCGATTTTCCCGGAGAGGAAGAGCCCCTCACCCAGTGGAAGCCCGCGCTGGAGCTCAGGCGCGGCCCGGTCCGAGCCGAACCCGACCTCCAGCCGTCGAGGGACGAATCCGACCGCGGAGGCAGCTTCGTCGCGCACGAAGCCTTCGAGGTCCGAGAGCAGGGTCTGTCGCAGCTCGGCGGCCTGGAGCGGCGTGAGCTCGAGCCGGACGCCGGTCTCCAGCGCATCGTCGAGGCACCTCCGCATCAGCTCCGTGGAGGCGTCGAGATTCTCGGGCGTGACCCGCTCCGCGTGCAGCTCACGTGGCAGCGCGCCGTAGAAGCGATGGAGAGCGGTGTGCATGACCTGCCCGCGGAGCAGCGCGTCGGGCTCGGCGTCGATCGTCTTCGGGTCCACTACTCGCTCCACGAGCCATGCCGACGAGCAGTCGGCGAAACGCTCGAGCTCGGTCGCCGGGAAGGTCGTCCGAGCCGAGAGAGTCCGGAGCACGCCCTCGCTCCGGAGTCGGGTCTTCCTGTCGAAGGCGCCGCGCGCACGCTCGAGGCGCCTCGACCAGCCGTTGGCTCCGGCGATCGCCTCGGCGGGGCCGGCCTCGTCCGAGGCGAGGCGGACGAGCGCCCGCAGGCGCTCCCTCTCCGTCGGCGCCTCCCCGAGCGACCAGGTGAGGCCGGAGAGGGGCCGGCGGCGGGTGGCCCGGGCGACGTCGCCGGGATCGAAGAGCGCCGTGACGTCGTCCCAGAACGGGCTCGGGCCGCGAGGAACGCCCTCCTCGTCCGTCGCCTGCCGCACGAGCACGACCTGCCGGGAAGCGCGCGTGCACGCCGTGTAGAAGAGGTAGCGGTCGCGCGAGACCGGATCGGGCCTTTCGAGCCGTCCCCCGAGCTCGCGACGGGCCTCGTCGGAGAGGAGCGGCGAGGGGCGGTCACGGCGCGGGAGGCCTCCCTCCTCGAGCCCGAGCAGGAAGACGACGTCGAAAGCCCGCGTCCGGGCCCGCTCGTAGTCGAGCACGGCGACCCGGCCCCGCTCGCCCGCGGCGCCGAGAGGCCGGACGCGGGTCCGCTCCAGCGCGGCGACGACCTCTTCGCGGGAGACGGCCAGCCCGCCCGCACCCCCGAGTGAGTCGAGCTCCCCCAGAGCCCGCCACGCCGCTTCGAGGGCGCGGGCATCGTCCCGTGCGTCGTCCACGACGGGCGGCGCCTCGAGGCCCCAGGCGTTCCGCATCGCCGTCCGCAGGAGCCCACGAGCCGCGACGATCGGCTCCTCCGCAGCCCGCAGCTCCACGAGCGCGGGGATGGCCGCGCCGCGAAGCCGCTCCGCCTCTTCCTCCACGCGCACCGGATCGGCGATCGCGCGTCCCCGGAGGCGGCCTTCGACGAAGTCGACGGCGCGCCGCTCGAGCCCGGAGAACGGAGACCGCAGGAACGTGAACAGGTCGGAGCGGTCACCGGCGAGCCAGTCGAAGCGTAGGAGCGAGAGCACGGCGCGCCCGAGAGGGGTGTCGCCGAGCCGACGCCCGCGCTCGATCGCGAACGGCACGCCGGACGGGCCCAGCACGGCGTCGATCACGGCCCGCCAGCGATCGGTCGAGTCGCAGATGACGCCGATCCGCTCCGGCGGAGCCCCGCGCCCGATCAGGTCGAGGAGGTCGTGCGCCACCAGCTCCACAGCACCGCGAGCGCCTGCGCCCTCGAGGAAGCGAACCGAGCCGTCGAGCGCCGGCGGGGGCGAGGGCACGTCCACGAACAGCTGCCGCTCGAGATGGCCGAGGGGTTTCGGGACCGGCCTCTCTTCGGAGCGGTCGCGTTCCTCGACGGCGCCGCGCGCGAGCTCCGCAAGGTCGGCGACGGTCCTCTCGAGGGCCGCGAACGCGACGCGGCCCGGCTCGTACGGGATCGAGATCGTGACCTCGGTCCGCGCCGAGAGCGCCTCCACGAGAGCCCACTCGACTCCCGTCAGGTCCTCGAACCCGTACGCGAAGACCGGCTCGTCACCCCAGGCGTCGAGGTCGCTCGCCAGCCGCTCGACCGCCGCCCGACGCAGCGCGCCGCGATTCCAGCGCCCGACAGCGGCAAGTTCGCCCTCGTAGGCACGCGCGAGGCGCTCGAGGTCGCCGTCGAGCCGGCCCGGCTCGAGGAGCGCCGAGTCGAGCTCGGCAAGCGTGACGTGAAGCGCGTCGACGAAGCCGGCGGAACCTGACGAGGCTGCCAGCTCGTCGAGCTCCGCGCGCCCGACTGCGCGGCGCAACGCCAGCAGCGCCTGCGGCTCCGAGACGAGCGGGCGCGCGTCGGGGCGTCCGTCCGCGACGTGCGAGAAGAGGTCGTCGAACGTGCCGATCCGGCCCGCCGTCAGCGCCGGGCGGCGGCGGAGCAGGTCCCGCTCGACGCGCTCGACATCCGCTCGATTCGGGACGACGAGCCAGGGATCGCGCGCGAGCGTCTCGAGGTAGCGCTCCAGGAGAAGCGCGACCTTTCCGGCATGCGCCGGCCCGACCACCAGCGTGAGGCCCATCGATCCATCGTAGTCCTGCCCTCGGGCGTGACTTCGTACGCCGCCGGACCGCTCTGTGGAAAGAGCGAGAAAAGGCGCTTCGCGTACGCGAAGCGCCTAACCGCCGGAACCTACGTCGTCGCCGACTTGGGCTTGCGCCCGCGCCGGGCGACCGCGGCGCCCGGCATGTTGCCGGCGCATCCGTCGCAGAGGTCCGCCTGCTTCGAGCCGCGACGCGCGTCCATGTAGTTGATGCGCATCACCGCGCCCTTGCCCTCCGGAACCTCGGCTCCGCAGTTGTCGCATACGAGGATCGTCTTTCTTGCCACGATTTGCCTCCAGGCTTCGCTTTCTGACGAAAGCGAAGCCTAGATAAAACGCCCTGCTAATCGCAACGCAAAAAGGAAGGTTTTGCTAACCACGATTCCACGGAGTGGAATCGTGGCAGTACGATCGTGGCATGCGGGCGATCGCCGTCCTCGAAGGCGACCAGACGGGGCAGGAGCTGCTCGAGGAAGCGCTGCGCGTGCTGGACCCCGACGTCATCGGACTCGAGCTCGAGTTCCCCCGGTTCGACCTCTCGCTCGAGTCGAGGCGAGCCACGCAGAACAACGTCGTCTACGAGGCCGCCGCCGCGATCCGGGAGAGCGGCTACGGGCTCAAGGCGGCGACGATCACGCCCGAGGGCGCCGGCGACGTGGGCTCGCCGAACCGGATCCTCCGCGAGGAGATCGGCGGCAAGGTCATCGTCCGCACCGGCCGCCGGATTCCCGGAGTCGTGCCGCTCGGCGGCGTCCACGCGCCCATCTCCGTCGTACGCATGGCGGTCGGGGACGCGTACGGGGCGAAGGAGTGGCGCGAGGGCGAGGGCGACGAGGAAGCGGCCTTCCGCACCGAGAGGATCGAGCGCCGGATCTGCCATGCGGTGGCCGAGTTCGCCTTCCGCCAGGCAGAGCGCATGGACGCGAAGGTCTTCGGAGGGCCGAAGTACACGGTCAGCCCGGTGTACGAGGGGATGCTGAAGGAGGAGATGGACGCCGCCGCCGTGAGGCACCCGAACGTCCCCTACGAGCCGCAGCTCATCGACGCGACCTTCGCGCTCCTCATCTCCTCGAGCGGTGCGCCGATGGTCATCCCGGCGCTCAACCGTGACGGCGACATCCTGTCCGACCTGGTGCTTCCGCTCTTCGGCTCGATCGCCGGGTCCGAGTCGTTGCTCGTGGCCTTCGGCGACGACTTCGAGCCGAACGCGCTGATGGCCGAGGCCGCGCACGGGACCGCTCCCTCGCTCGAAGGGAAGGACGTGGCGAACCCCATGGCGATGATCCTCGCCGGGGGCGTGCTCCTCACACACGCAGAGGACTCAGGCTGTCAGACGGCGGGCCGTGCGATCCGAGAGGCCTGCCTCGAGGCCGTCGCGGAGGGGCACCGCACGGCCGACCTAGGCGGTCATCTCGGTACGCGTGCGTTCGCCGACGAGGTGATCCGACGCGTGAAGACGAAGCTCGACGTCTGGGCGACGCTCTGACCGGCGGCCGCGCGGTTCCGCGGACGGTCGTGGCGCGCGCCGAATAGAGTTCCGGCAGCCATGCGAGTCGCAGTTCCGAGGGAGACCGCTCCCGGCGAGCACCGCGTGGCACTCGTTCCCGAGACCGTCTCCAGGCTCCGCGCCGCGGGGTTCGAGATCCGGCTCGAGCGTGACGCCGGGGCGGCAGCCGGCTTCCTCGACGAGACGTACGCCGAGGCGGGGGCAGAGCTCGCCGAGGGAGCGGCGCTCTATGCGGACGCCGCTGCCGCAGTTCGGGTCGCTAAGCCGTCCGCCGTGGAGATCGCGGCGCTCCCGTCCGGCATCGTGCTCATCGGCTTCCTCCAGCCGTTGACCGACCAGGAGGGGATCGCAAGGCTGAAGGAGCGAGGCGTCGTCGCGTTCGCAATGGAGTCAATCCCGCGGATCACGCGAGCGCAGCCGATGGACGCCCTCTCCTCCCAGGCGACCGTCGCCGGGTACAAGGCCGTGCTGCTCGCAGCGGATCGCATCCGGAAGCTCTTCCCGATGCTGATGACAGCAGCGGGGACGATCGCTCCCGTGCGCGCGCTCGTGATCGGCGCAGGAGTCGCCGGCCTCCAGGCGATCGCAACGGCGCGACGGCTGGGCGCGGTCGTATCGGCGTTCGACGTCCGGCCGGCCGTGCGCGAGCAGGTGGAGAGCCTCGGCGCGTCCTTCCTCGACCTCGGGGTCGTCGGCGAGGAGACCGCCGGCGGGTACGCGACCGAGCTGACTCCCGAGCAGCAGGCGCGGCAGCAGGCGGCGCTCGAGGAGCGGATCCCCGACTTCGACGTCGTGATCACGACCGCGGCCGTCCCGGGCCGGCCGGCGCCGAAGCTGATCCCGGCGACCGCGGTCGAGCGCATGCAGCCCGGCTCGGTGATCGTCGACCTCGCGGCCGAGACCGGGGGCAACTGCGAGCTGACCGTGCCCGGCGAGGTCGTCGAGCAGGGCGGGGTTGCCGTCGTCGGGACGACGAACCTCCCGTCGCTGATGGCGTACCACGCGAGCCAGCTCTACTCGCGGAACGTGGCCTCCCTCCTCCAGCACCTGGCGCCCGAGGGCGAGCTCGCGCTCGACTGGGAGGACGAGATCACTGCTGGCGCATGTGTCACCCGGCCCGAGGAGGGAGAGACGTGAGCGAGCTCACGTTCGTCGTCGAGCTGACCATCCTCGTGCTCGCGGCGTTCCTCGGCTTCGAGGTGATCTCGAAGGTCCCGACGATGCTGCACACCCCGCTCATGTCGGGCACGAACTTCATCCACGGCATCGTCATCGTCGGCGCGATCATCGTCCTCGGCTTCGCGGACGACACGTTCACGAAGGTCGTCGGCTTCGTCGCGATGGCGCTCGCGACCGCGAACGTCGTCGGCGGCTGGTTCGTCACCGACCGGATGCTCGAGATGTTCAAGCGGCGCCCCGAGCCGGGCGAGCGAGAGCCGAAGTGATCTCGGACCCGGACGTCCTCGGGCTTCTCTATCTGGTCGCCATCGTCTGCTTCGTCCTCGCGCTCCGCTTCCTGTCGTCTCCGAAGCACGCGCGCCGCGGGAACTGGATCGGCGGCGTCGGCATGCTCGTCGCGATCGGGACGACGCTCCTGATCGAGGGCCTCGGAAACTGGGCGCTGATCGTCGTTGGGGCGGTAATCGGAACTGTCGTGGGCCTCGTCGGAGCGCGCAAGGTGAAGATGACCGCGATGCCGCAGATGGTGGCCCTGTTCAACGGGGTCGGCGGCGGAGCGGCTGCGCTGATCGCGCTCGCCGAGTTCCACGAGACGGACGGCGTCCTCGTCTGGGACGAGGCGCTTTCGGTCGCGCTCTCGGCGCTCATCGGCTCGATCTCGTTCGCCGGGTCGATGGTCGCGTTCGCGAAGCTCCAGGAGCTGGTCAGCGGCCGGCCGATCGTGTTCCCCGGCCAGAACGTCGCGAACATTGCGATCCTGGCCGGCGCGGCCGCGCTCGGAGTCGGGATCGTCGCCGGGCTCGAGGCGCAGTGGGCGATCGCCGCGCTGATCGTGCTCGCGCTCGTGTTCGGGGTCATGTTCGTCCTCCCGATCGGGGGCGCCGACATGCCCGTGGTCATCTCCCTGCTCAACGCGTTCACGGGTCTCGCCGCCTCGGCGACGGGATTCGTACTCGACTCGACCGTGCTCATCGTCGCCGGGATGCTCGTCGGCGCCTCGGGCACGCTGCTCACGCTGCTCATGGCGAAGGCCATGAACCGGTCGGTCGCGAACGTCCTGTTCGGGGCGTTCGGCCAGGTGCAGGTCGCCGCGGCGGGCGCGCGAGGCGACGACGGTCGCACCGTCCGTGCGACCACGCCGGAGGACGTCGCCGTGCAGCTCTCGTTCGCGCGCCAGGTGATCGTCGCCCCGGGGTACGGCATGGCGGTCGCGCAGGCCCAGCATGACGTCCGCCAGCTCGCCGACCTCCTGGAGGAGAAGGGCGTGGACGTGAAGTACGCGATTCACCCGGTCGCGGGGCGCATGCCGGGCCACATGAACGTCCTGCTCGCCGAGGCGAACGTCCCCTATACGCAGCTCTTCGAGATGGACGAGATCAACCCCGAGTTCCAGCAGACCGACGTCGTGCTGGTCATCGGCGCGAACGACGTCACGAACCCCGCGGCCCGGAGCGATCCGGCGAGCCCGATCTACGGGATGCCGATCCTGGATGTGGACAAGGCCGCGAGCATTGTGGTCATGAAGCGGTCGATGCGGCCGGGCTTCGCGGGGATCGACAACGAGCTCTACCTCGACCCGAAGACGACCATGCTCTTCGGCGACGCGAAGGACTCCGTCCTCAAGCTGATCTCCGCAGTGAAGACCGTGTAGTCACGGAGTTCGCCGGCGCAACGTCGCGGCGCCGAGTACGAGCGCGAGCACGGTCACGCCGACGACGACTGCGACGTCGAGCCAGAAGCGCGCGTCGATCTCTCCCGCGGAGAGCCGCGCCAGCGCGTCGTACGCGTACGTGAGGGGGAGCAGGGCCGAGAGAGCCCGCAGCCAGTCGGCCATCTCCTCACGCGGGACGAGCAGCCCGCAGAGGAGGATCTGCGGCAAGACGAACGCGGGCATGAACTGCACCGCCTGGAACTCCGTCCGGGCGAACGCGCTCGCGAACAGACCGAGGGACATCCCCAGGACGGCGTTGCCGATGGCCAGGGCGACGATCCCGAGCCGGTCGTCGGCCTCCAACCCGAGCAGGCCGAACGAGACGACGGAGACGAGGGTCGCCTGCACCGCGGCGAAAAGCGCGAACGCGATCCCGTAGCCGGCGAGCAGGTCGCCGCGGGCGATCGGCGTCGTCAGGAGCCGCTCGAGCGTCCCGGTCGTCCGCTCGCGGAGCATCGTGATCGAGGTGACGATGAACATCGCCACGAACGGGAAGAGCCCGAGGAGCGGGACGCCGATGGACTGGAAGACTCGGGGACGACCGACGAAGAGCTCGTGCACGAGGATCTGGAGCACGCACGGCACGGCGAGCAGGAGCCCGATGGTCCGCGGATCGTGACGGAGCTGGCGCAGGACGCGGCGCGCGGTCGCGCGAGTCCGTCGCGGGCTCATGGGACACGCCCTCCGGAATCCTCGACGAGCGCCAGGAACGCCGCGCCGAGGTCGTCCAGCCCCGTCGCGGTGCGGAGCTCGCTCGGCGTCCCGGCCGCGAGCACGGCGCCTTCGCGGAGGAGGACGAGCCGGTCGCAACGCTCCGCCTCGTCCATGACGTGGCTCGACACGAGCAGGGTGGCCCCGCCGTCGGCGAGCGCGTGGAACGTCGCCCAGAGGTCGCGCCGGAGCACGGGGTCGAGCCCGACCGTGGGCTCGTCGAGGACGAGGATCTCGGGCTCGTTCAGGAGCGCGGCCGCGAGCGAGAGCCGTGCGAGCTCGCCGCCGGAGAGCGTGCCGGCCTGCTGGCGGAGGAACTCCCCGAGGCCGACGATCCGGAGCGTCTCCCCGATGCGCTCCGGGCCGACGTCCAGGATCGCCGCAAAGTAGTCGAGGTTTTCCTGCACCGTCAGGTCCGCATAGACCGACGGCGCCTGCGTCTGGTAGCCGACCCTGCTCCGGAGCGGTGGCGAGCCCGCCTCGAGCCCGAGCACCGAGACCGCTCCTTCCGCGACGACCTGAGCGCCCACGATCGACCGCATCAGCGTCGTCTTGCCGCTCCCACTCGGGCCGAGGAGCCCGGTTACGCCTCCTGCCGCGACGTCGAGGTCGATGCCGTGCAGCACCTCGCGGCCGCCGCGGACGACGCGGAGGCCCCGGATCGAGACGGCCGCGCTCATGCGAGAGGAGTCAACCAGAGCGGTAGGCTCGACGCCCGTGATCCCGATCTTCCGCGCGAGTGACGTCCGGCAGGCGGTCTCCCCGAACGAGGCGTACGCGGCCGTGCGGGACGGCTTCGTCGCGTACGCGCGCGGCGAGTGGACGATGCCGCCGAAGGTCTACGTGACGAACTACCCGGCGGGTGACTTTCGCGCCATGCCGGCGCTCGGCGGGGGCCACGCGCTGCTCAAGTGGGTCACGTCGTTCCCGGGGAATCCAGTCCGCGGCCTGCCGACCGTCACCGGGCTCGTGCTCCTCTCTGACGCAGAGGACGGGAGACTGCTGGCCGTTCTCGACGCCGCCGCGGTCACGGCGCTGCGGACCGCAGCCGCCGGAGTCCTCGCGGCCGAGACGCTGCGCCGCGAGGACGCCGCCTCGCACGCCGTCATCGGGTGCGGCGTGAACGGGGCCGAGACGGTCCGCATGCTCCGTGCCCGCGGCGTCGTGCCGCTCGTGTGGGACGTCGACGAGCGGCGGCGCGACGCCGTCGCCGAGGAGCACGGCGCCCGTGCCGCCGTAAGCGCCAAGCAGGCGCTCGCCTGCGACGCCGTGATCACGGTCACCCCGGGTCACCAGCCTGTCTACCCGGCGGGCTCGCTCCGGCCGGGCCAGCACGTCTCGCTCATGGGCGCCGACGGCCCGGGAAAGGCCGAGGTCGCGCTCGAGGAGATCGGCCGCGGTCGCCTCTTCTGCGACGACTGGGAGCAGGCGAGCCACGGCGGGGAGCTCGCGGGCGCGGTCGAGGCCGGGCTCGTCACGCGCGACGACGTGACGGAGCTCGGCGCGGTGCTCACCGGCGAAGCGCCCGGCCGTGGCACGCGCGAGGACATCACGCTTTTCGACTCGACCGGGCTCGCGATCCAGGATCTCGCGATCGCGAAGGCCGCCCACGCGAAGGCGGATGCGCTCGACCTCCCCCGCCTCGAGCTCTGACCGCGTCGCGCGCGCAGGCCGTGTGCCTCAGTGCGCGACCAGCCGGGCGGGCTCGAAGAGGTCGAGGAGCGAGTCGTCCTCCCCGAGAATCGCCTTGGCGACGAGACGGCCCGAGCCGAAGCCGAGCACGTTGCCGTGCCCGGAGTAGCCGCCCGCGACCCAGAGACCGTCGGCACCTGGCACGCGACCGACGACGGGGAGGAAGTCGAAGACCATCCCGAAGATGCCTGCCCACCTGTAGTCGACCCGCAGCGGCCTCCCGACGAGCCACGACACGAACCCCTCGAGCGCCTCTTGCACGCGGGTCGTGGTCACCTCCTCGGCGGTGAACTCGTCCTGGAGCGAGACATCCCGGAACCCGCCTGCCACGAGGCGGCCGTCCGGGGCCTGGTGCCAGTAGTCGTACCCGTGACGGCCGTAGTGCGGGATCTCGAAGGTCGTCTCGCCGATCGGCTCGGTCACGATCACCTGCCCGCGGGTCGGCACGATCAGGCCCTCGAGCTCGCCCAGGAGCCCGCTCGGGTAGCCGTCCGTCGCGACGACGACGGTATCTGCGTCCGTTTCCTCAACCGATCGAATCCGCGTGCGCTCGCGGATCTCCACCCCGGCCTCCGCGGCCAGGCGTGCGATCCGGCGGACGAGCCGAGCCGGCTGGAGCACGCCGTCCGGCGGATGGAAGATCGCTCCCGGATAGCGGCCGCGGAGCGGCTCTGGCAGCTCGTCGAGCCATTCGACGTCGAACCCGTCCTCGAGCAAGAGGTCGTGCTCGGCGCGCAGCTCGTCCCGCTCCTCGTCGTCTGCCGCGAGGCGCAGGCTCCCCGTGTGACGGAATGCGTCCCCTGCACTGTCTCGCAGCGCAGCCACCTCGTCGTCCGTCCAGCGCCAGAGCGCCGCCGTTCGCTCGCGCCCGATCGACTCGATCAGGACCGGATAGGGAGCCGAGCCGCCGCGCAGCGCGAAGCCTCCGTTCCGTCCGCTCGCACCGGTCGCGATCTCGCGTGCCTCGTACAGCCGGACGCGGAGCCCGTGCTCCGCGAGCACCAGCGCGCACGAGCAGCCGGTGATTCCCCCACCGACGACGGCGACGTCCGGCGGGCCGTCGAGCCGGCGGCGTACCGGCAACGGCTCGTGCTGCTCGGCGAGCCAGTACGGGAGTCCGGGCACGACACGCGATCCTAGATGCGAAGGGCACGCCGTCTGTGCGGAACCCGCTCACGAACGTATGCGTGGCGCGTGAGTGGTTCTTGAGCCTGGATCTGGAGCATCGGCACGATTTGTCATCCGAACAAGGGAGGAACACGATGTCGAAGCCCACCCTCACGTCCACGCGGCGGACGCGGAAGCTGACGCGGGCGCTCGCGTTGGCCGGGGCAGTGATCGGCGCGACCGCACTCGCAGGACTCTCACACTCGAGCGCGATCGCCGCCGGGCCACAGGACGCCGTGTCGATTGAGCTCTATCCGGACGAGGCATCCGGCTTCCGGGTCGGAAAGTGGAGGGCGACCGGTGCCATCGAGGCCTGGGGCACCTACGTGCGAACGGGCGGGCATGCGAACCCCTCGATTCCGGGGTGCGTCTGGCTGGACGCGTGCTACCTCGAGCACACTGGCGCCTTCCAGGAGGAGTTCGTCCTGACCAGCTCGCGGGCCGTCGAGGACACGATCACGATCATGGCCGAGGAGCAGCTGACGCGGAGGGACACGATCCCGCCGCCGTCGACCGGTGTCTGGCAGATCAAGGCGGGAACGGGCTCCTACGATCGTCTCAGCGGTCACGGAACGAGCGAGTTCATCGTCGGCGACCCTCTCACTCTCTCGCTCACAGGCGTGATCTCGAAGGCTGACTGAGGACATGCGCCGGCGGATCTGTCAGGGATGTGCCCGGAATGCACATCGAATCGTTGCGTGACCCTTGAGCGGTTCTTGAGCGTATGGTGGGACAGTCATCGCAATGCACTCGACGAACACGGCATTCCCTCCTCGCCGCGCTCGGGCGCTCGTCGTCTTCGGCGCACTGGTAGCCGCGGCCGGTCTCCTGCTCGCCGGCCCGGCGACCGGTGCGCGAGCGCATGCGGACGGGCCTGCGGTCAAGCCGCCCGGGGGCATCCCCGACCTCTCGAAGATGGCGCTTGGCGTGACCGATCTCGCGCCCGGGGCGAGAGTCGCGAGCCAGGGCTACGTGAAGCCCACCGAAGGAGTCGTCGCCTCGTACGAGCGCGACTTCAGGCCCGGGGCTCGGCTCGGCGGGAAGAGGCTGCTCTACCTCGGTAGCTCGGTCGACCTCATGCGCTCGCTGGTGGACGCGAAGGACTTCATGGACTTCGCCCCGCTCGGCTTCGCGCTGCTCGAGCCGGAGGAGATCGCCGCCGAGCTCAAGCGCGAAGGCATCGCGGTCCGGTACGTCCGCATCGGCCAGCCTGCTCGCATGCGTGTCGGCCACGGCGGCTTCACGGCGACGATCAGGGTCGGCACGAAGGCGGGAGAGATGCGTTTCGTGACCTCGGTGCTCCGGGTCGACCGCGTCATCGCCTACGTTGCGATCGTGGGCGTTCCGGGAGTGAATGTCGGCGCGTCCGAGTCGACGGCTCTGGCGCGGATCGTCAGCGGGCACATCGTGGACGGGCTCGTTCCGCTCAACACAGCGCCGCCAGCGATCACGGGTCTCGCCCAGGCGGGCCAGACACTTGCCGCCACGACGGGGTCCTGGACGAACAAGCCGACCGGGCTCTCCTACCAGTGGCAACGCTGCGATGCGACGGGCGCCGGCTGTGCAGCCGTTTCCGGCGGAACGGGCCAGACGTACGCGCTCACCGCCGCCGACGCCGGCTCGACGATCCGCGTGTCGGTGACCGCGCGCAACGCGGTCGGGTCGCGGGCTGCGGTCTCCGCGGTGACGACGATCGTGGCCGCGGCGGGCGCCCCTGCCAACGCTGCGCCACCGACGATCTCGGGAACCGTCGCCGTGGGGCAGACGCTCTCCGCCGACCCGGGAACCTGGACCGGGAGCCCGACGGGCTACGCGTACCAGTGGCGCCGGTGCGATGCGATGGGCCTCGCCTGCGTCGACATCGCGGGCGCGGTGTTGCAGACCTATGTCGTCGACGCCGCCGAGAAGAGCTTCACTCTCCGCGTGGCCGTCACGGCCACGAACGCGGCCGGCTCGACTCCCGCGATCTCGGCCCCCACCGTCGCGGTTCCCTGAGCCACCGCGAGAGCGCCGCCCGGTAGACGCCCTCGTCGAGCGCGACGAGGCCGGCGAGCTCGAGAAGCGCCGACGATGCAGCGGCAGCGTCGTCTCGTCAGCCTTCGAGCTGACGACAGAGCTCTAGCCTTGGCCTCTCGCGAACTCCTCGGCGGTTCGAGACTGGAACTCGAATCCCACGACGGGCTCGTCGCCGACGACCCACGCATCGTGACCGGGTTCGATGACGTAGGTCTGACCCGGACCGATCTCCTGCTCGGTGCCGTCGTCGTGGACGACGTGCATCGTGCCGGATTGCATCAGGCCGAGATGGAGCATCTGGCACCTCTCGCCTCCGACGATCGGCTTGATGCACTCCGACCATCTCCATCCGGGCTCCAGTCGCATACGAGATGCAGTCGATCCACCTATCCGAACGATCTCGATCGTCGTCTTATCGGGCGTCCGGGTCTCGTCGGGCGCATTGAAGTCGCCGACCTCTACTCCAGCCATGGAGCCTCCCTCCCAGTGGTAGTGGTGTGGGGACAAGCGCGATCCTATCTCCGGCCCACTGGACGGGCGCGAGGGTGGTGCGGCCTTCGGGCCGATCGAGCTGACCCCTGGCCGCCTGATCGCGGTGGGCGAAGTCCGGCTCGATGCAGCTTGCGAAGCGCGCGGGCGTACGCTGGACGCACGGACGAGCGCCTGATCGACGACCTCTCCGCCGGGCCGGGAGCCGCCCCGCTGCTCGCGCTCGACGACGAGCAGTGGGCACGGCGGATCGCCAGAGCCGCCGCCGACTTCCCCGAGCTGGCAAGCGTGCTGCGCTCCGCCCGAGTATCCGGCCTTGCGAGCGGCGAAGGTCCGCCACAGCCTGGGCGCGCGGGACGATCCGACCGGCTCGACTTCCGCGATCTCGGCCCCCACCGCCGCGGTCCCGTGAGCTACCGCGAGAGCGCTGCCCGGTAGACGCCGTCGTCGAGCGCGACGAGGCCGGCGAGCTCGAGCTCGAGAAGCGCCGCCGACGCATCGGCAGCCTCGATTCCGCAGGCGCGGACGAGCTCGTCCGCCGTGAGCGCGCTCTCTCGGAGCCGCTCGAGGAGCGCCCGCGCCGCCTCGCCGACCTCCGGCACAGAGGGCTCGGCCGGGGCGATTCCGAACACCTCGAGCACGTCCTCGGCGCACGTCACAGGGGTCGCACCGAGGCGGAGGAGCGCATTCGTGCCGGCCGAGAGCGACGACGTGATCTCACCGGGGACGGCGAGCACCTCCCTCCCCTCTTCGAGCGAGAAGTCGGCGGTGATGAGGGCCCCGCTCCGCTCCCTCGCCTCGACGACGATCGTCGCGCGGCAGAGCCCCGCGATGATCCTGTTGCGTGCCGGGAAGCGCCACGGCGCCGGTTCGACCCCCGGCTCGTACTCGGAGACGACCAGCCCGCGCTCGCAGATCCTCCGCGCCAGCTCGCCGTGCGCTGCCGGATAGTCACGGTCGATCCCGCAGCCGAGCACGGCCACGGTGACCCCTCCTGCCTCGAGCGCGCCCCGGTGCGCCTCCCCGTCGATCCCGCGCGCCATCCCGCTGACGACGACGAGGCCCGCGGCGGCGAGCTCCCGCCCGAGCGAGCGGCCGACCGCGCGACCGTACGAGGAGCACGAGCGAGCGCCGACGACCGCCACCGACGGGCGCTCGAGCACGTCGGTCTCGACCTCGCCGCGCAGGTAGAGCTGCGGAGGCGGGTCGTGGATCGCGGCGAGCAGGCTCGGGTAGGCCGTATCGCGCCTCCGGATCCGCCGGACGGCCGTCACGCGGGGAGCTCCGAGGGCAGGCGGTACGAGAGGGCCTCGGCGACGTGCGGCGGCTCGACCGCACTCGCGCCGGCGAGCGCCGCGATCGTGCGGGCAACCCGTGCGACACGAACGCGACCGCGGCCCGAGAGCGGCAGCCGGTCGACGGCGCTCGAGAGGAGCTCGGAGGCAGCGTCGGTCCGGCGAGGAAGCACAGCGCCAAGCCGCTCGCGGGCCCCGACGACGCGACCGCGCACGAGCTCCGAACGCTCGCCCGGAGGCGCGGCCAGCTCCGCCGCGCGCGGGCGTGGCATCGCGACTGCGAGGTCGAAGCGGTCGAGCAAGGCTCGCGAGAGCTTCTCCCGGTAGGCGGCGAGCCGCTGCGGCGTGCAGGCGCACTCGACCGCCGGGTCGCCGCGGCCGCCGCACGGGCACATGTTCATCGTCCCCACGAGCTGGAACCGCGCGGGGAAGGCAACGTGGCCGCCGACGCGGGAGACGGAGACGACGCCGTCCTCGAGCGGCTGGCGAAGCGACTCGAGCACGGACCGCGAGAACTCCGGGAGCTCGTCGAGCAGGAGGACGCCCCGGTGCGCCAGCGAGACTTCGCCCGGACGCGGGCTCGAGCCGCCGCCGATGACAGCCGGCGCCGAGGCTCCGTGGTGCGGCGAGCGGAAGGGAGGCACCGTGATCAGCGGCCGCTCGAGGGGAAGCAGGCCTGCGACCGAATGGATACGGGTCACCTCGAGCGCCTCGTCCCGGGTGAGCGGCGGCAGGATTCCCGGAAGCCTGCGGGCGAGCATCGTCTTCCCGGTTCCCGGCGGCCCGGCCAACAGCAGGTTGTGCGAGCCGGCGGCGGCGATCTCGAGCGCCCGCCTGCCGCGTTCCTGGCCGCGCACGTCGGCCAGATCCGGTACATCGAGCCCGTCCAGCGCCTCCCGCGGAAGCGGCTCGAAGGACGGCGCATCGATCTCGCCGCGGAAGTAGGCGACCGCTTCGCCCAGGTGGCGCACCGGAACCGGCTCGACCCCCGCGAGCGCGGCCTCGGGCGCGGAGTCCGCCGCGCACACGACCCGGCCGAGCCCCGACCGGCGCGCGCCCTCGGCGACCGCCAGAGTGCCGGCCACGGGCCGCACGCGCCCGTCGAGAGCGAGCTCGCCGATCGCCGCGTGGTCCGCGAGTCGCTCAGGAGGAAGCTGACGCGTCGCCGCGAGCACGGCGAGCGAGATCGGGAGGTCGAAGCCCGAGCCCTCCTTGCGCAGCGCAGCCGGGGCGAGGTTGACGGTGAGCCGGCGGTTCAGCGGCCACTCCAACGAAGACGACAGCACCCCGCTGCGCACACGGTGCTTCGCCTCCTGACACGCGCGGTCGACCATGCCGACGATCGCGAACCCGGGGATCCCCGACTGCAGGTGCGCTTCGACCTCGACTTTCCGCGGCTCGAGCCCGACGAGTGCGTGGGTGACCGCGCGTGCGAGCACTCCTCGACAGTAGGCCCCAGACCCTCACGCCTTCGCACCGAGTCCGTGCCGAAACACCCGCGTGCGGCGATTCTCGATGCCGCCGCCTTCCCTCGACGGTCAGCGCTGGAGCCTCACCCGACTTGCAGCCGGTGGACCCGTCGAGCGGTACACGACCTGAGGCGGCCGCGCGGCTGGCCGGGTACCGGATCGAGGCGCTCATCAGCTCGCAGTCGCTCATGCGGTGCCTCTCTCGACCGCAAACAACCTCCACTCCCCTGGAACGCCCTTCAGCTCATGTGTGCCGCGCTCAAGCGCGATGCCGGAGTCGACGACCAGGTCCTTGACCGTGCTCGAGACGAGCACCTCGCCCGTTCGAGCCTGCGCGGCGACTCGCGCGTCGGTATGCACCGCGATGCCGGCAACCTTGCTGTCGACTGCCTCGCACTCCCCCGTGTGCAGCCCGGCGCGAACCTCCAGCCCGAGCTCCTGTACCGCGTCGATGATGGCGCAGGCGCAGCGGATCGCACGCGCGGGTCCCTCGAAAGAGGTGTTTCGCCTGCCATGTCGACCTCGACGCCGCTGAAGCGCACCAACTGCCGGCGCACGAGAGCATGATGCCGCTCGAGCAGGTCGCGCCACTCGTGGTCGGCGAGCTCGGCCGCGCACTCGCTCGCATCCACGATGTCCATGAAGAGCACGGTGGCAAGCACGCGGCAATGCTCCGCCTGCTCCCAGGCCCCCTCCCTCCCGAGACCTCAACGAGGAAGCGCTCGACCTCGTCGACGCGAGCTAAGCGGACATCAAGCGTCCGTCAAGGGATGTATCAGCGAGGAGTGCGACAACAGAGTCGTAACGAGCCACCCAGGGAGGTGGGGCGATGACCACTCACCCGTGGATGATGTACGAGATCGCTCGCATGCGCGACGAGGAGCGTCTGTTGCGGGCTCGAGCAGCGATGCGCGCTCTGGAGCTTCGCGAGGACCGCCCGGCTGAGCCGACGCTCGACAGCGCACATCAGAGAGTGGCGTGGCACGAGCGCCTCCGACGCAGCCGGACGGTGCGGGAGCAGGCAAGACCTCATCCGGTCCGACCCCTGAGGCGGGCTGGGACATGAAGCCTGCCGCCGACCCGAGCAGACGCATCGCGCGCCTCGTGTGTCCGCCGTGAGAAAGCAGCCAACCATGAAACGTCTCGCTATTGCCTCCGCCGCCCTCCTCGCAGCGGCAGCTGTGGCGCCGTCGGTCGCCTCCGCCGGGGCGAGTCCCTCCGCATGCACGGCGACGGTCGCCAAGCCTGCGCTCGTCAAGGCCGCGCTCGTGAAGCCCGCGCTGGTGCGGGCGGCGCTCGTGAGGGCCGCGCTGGTCGAGCCCGCGCTAGTGAGGGCGGCGCTCGTCAGGTCGATGAGAGCCGGGCGCCTGCAGCCTCAGGTCTCGTCGATCGAGGTCTTGAAGACGTAGCCTCCCTCCGCTGATCCACGAATGCAGTGAGGGCCTTCGAAGGCCCTCACTGCTCGTCCCCACAAGCTGGAAGCGAGCCGGAAACGCGACGTGGCCGGCACGCGCGCGACAGAGACGACGCCGTCCTCGAGCGGCTGCTGTCGGACGCCGCTCAGGGTGAGATGGTCAGGTCTCTCACAGCGCGAGGTCCCGAGCGCGTGGTTCCAGAGTGAGACCGGTCACTTCTCGGCGAGCTTGGGAGTACACGGACCGCCAACGCCAGGCCTGCACGGAGAATTCAGTGTGCGCATGCTCATGGTCCTCGGCTTCGAGGATCTCGAGAGGTCTAGACGGCCGTGGTCGCTTCCTTGATCTGTGCGCCCCTCCGCTCGATCTCCTCGGCGAGCGTCCTCGATCGCCGTTCCAGGAGGCTGTGTTCGAGAGTCGCGTAGAGGCGGCCGGCCTCCTCGGCGGCCGCCAGCGCGGCCGGGAGCTCGGCGGCCACGGCCAGCGCCTCGGCGAGCGCGTACTGCGCGTCCGCCCGCGCCCAGAGCGAGTCGGTGGTCTCGGCGAGGGCAACGGCTTCGGCGGCGGCGGCCTTCGCATCCTCGACAGCCCCGATGCGGGCGTGTGCGCACGCGCGAGCGCAGCTGGCGCCGATGAGCGTCTTCCGGTCGTGAGGACCGTGCTGCTCCGCCTCGTCGGCGAGCTCGAGCGCCTCGCTGTAGCGGCCCTGTGCGATCCGGATCTCCGCCAGCCAGGTCAGCATCCAGCCGAGCCAGGTGTGCTCGCCGAGCTCGCGAAGCTCGCCGATGCCCGAAAGCGCAAGCCGCTCCCCCTCGTCGAGGTCGCCGCCGAGCATCTCCAACCCACCGAAGGCCGCCGTGTGGATCGCCGCGTGCACTGGCAGGCCGATGCGCCGCGCCCCGTCGACGCCTTGACGGGCGAGTGGCCGTGCCTCCTCGCGCCGGCCGCCGTGGTAGGCGGCCAACGCCCGACAGTCCTTCAGAGTAATGTCGACTGCGGGCTCGCCCGGAAACTCCTCCGCCAGGCTCTCGACCTCGCGGACTGTGTCGGTCCACGACTTGCGCTCGGGGCCGGTGCGCTCCGTGCACTCGTCGCGGGCCATTGCCTCGAAGCCGCGGTCGCCCGCGAGACGCGCCTGTGCAACCGCGTTCTCCCAGGCCCGTGCTGCCGCCTGCACCTGGAGGTCGACCATCTCGGCCTGGCCGAGCGCGTACCAGGCGAGGGCGAGCCGGCGGTGGTCGTCGCCCTGCTCGAAGACGGGGATCGCGCTGGCACATTCGCGCCGGATCTCCGCCGGCACGCCTTCGGGCGCGCCGCGTAGCCGCGCCAGCAGACCGGTGAGTCGAGCGGCGGCCGCCACGGAGGGGTCGGCCGTCTGCGACGCGGCACGTTCCAGCAGCTGCTCCGCTTCGGCGAACTGGCCGGTCCAGGGCGCCGCGAGCGCGAGGTCGAGCTTCAGCTCGGGCACGTGCGCATCGTCCTCGTCGAGCAGCGCCAAGGCTCGACGCCAGAGACCGGCCGCCGCGCCCAGATCGGTCCGGAGGCGCGCACGCGCTCCCGCGGCCGCCAGGGCGGCGCCGGCGTGCGCCTCGAGAGTGGGCTCTGGCGTACCGAGCTCGCGCCTGTAGAGAGCGGCCTGCTCCAGGTGGTAGGCGCGGATCTCCTCGAGCTCGTCACGCTCGCCGCTTCGCTCCTCGAGCCAGCCGGCGAAGCGCTCGTGAAGCGAGGCGCGCTCTCCCTTCGGGACGGCTGCGTAGGCGGCGTCTCGGATCAGCTGATGGCGGAAGCGGAAGCCCTCTTCCCCGGCGACGTCGGCTCGCGCCGGGCGGACAAGCTCCTTACGGATGAGCGCCGCGAGGTGCAGCGACAGCTCGGGGCGCAGGTCCTGGGAGAGGAGGGTCTCGAGGCTTCCGCGGTGGAAGACGGTGCCCTCGACCGCGGCGCAGGCGATGACGAGCGGCTCGGGCTCGGGGAGGAGATCGAGCCGCGCCTGCAGGAGGGCATGGATCCGCGGCGGCAGCTGCCCGTCGTCCCCTCCCTCGGCCAGGAAGTGGGTCAGCTCCTCGACGAAGAGCGGGTTGCCGGCGGCGCGCTCGACCACTCGCTGCCGCTGCCCGCGTTCGAGCTCGCGCGCAAGCGCGCTCAGCAACTCGCTGTCCGCATCCGAGAGCGGCTCGAGCAGAACGCTCGTGGCGTTCAGCTTGCCCCCTCCCCAGCCCGGCCGCGCGTCGAGCAGCTCGGAGCGCGCCAGGCAGAGGAGCAGGATCGGGGCGCCGCGGGAGAGCTCGGTGACCTGGTCGAGGAGATCCAGAAGCCCCGGCTCGGCCCAGTGCAGATCCTCGAGCAGGATCACGAGCGGCTGCTCCTCGGCCGTTTGCTCGAGCGCCCGCTGCACCGTCCAGGCGAGCTCGTGCGGCGAGGTCGCCCCGCCCGAGACGACGCGCTCGAGCGCAGCCTGCACCGGATCGCCCAGCTCCCGCAGCACGTCCACGAGCGGCCAGTAGGTGAGCGCCTGGCCGTAGGAGAGGCACCGCGCGCGTGCCACCTGCGCCTGCGCCTCGAGCGAGTCGCAGAACTCGGCCGCGAGCCGCGACTTGCCGATCCCGGCCGGGCCGAGCAGCGTGACGAGATGGAGCTCCCGCTCTGCCACGGTGCGCCGGAAGGCCTCCCCGAGCAGGGCGAGCTCGCGCTCGCGGCCGACGAAGAGCGAGCGCTCCGGCTCTGCGGGCGCGGCCAGCCCACGAAACCGGAATCCCTCCACGGGCTCGGCCTTCCCGCGCAGCGGAAGCGGCGCCAGCGGCTCCACCTTCACGAGCGATCCAAGCAGCCGCACCGTCTCTGCTCCCAGCAGGATGTCCCCTGGCCCGGCCGCCTGCGCCAAGCGTGTCGCCACGTTGACGGCATCGCCAGTAGCCAACGTTTGAGCGCCGCCGGCGACGACCTCGCCCGTGTCGATACCGGTGTGGAAAGCCAGCTCGAAGCCGGTCTCGTCGGCCAAAGCGGGCAGCAATTCCTGAATGCCGGCCGCCGCCCGCGCGGCCCGCAAGGCGTCGTCCTCGTGCGCCCTCGGCAGCCCGAACACCGCCAGCAGCGCATCCCCGACGAACGTCTCCACCAGCCCGCTGTGATCGGCGATCACCTGCTCGACCTCCTCGAAGTAGCGGCGCAGCACCCGCCGCCGGAGCTCCGGATCCGGCCGCTTGCCGATCTCCGTCGAGCCGCTCACGTCCAAGAAGAGCACGGTGACGACCTTCCGCACCTCCCGCTCGAGCGCAGCCTCCACAGGGGGCGACGGCGCCGCTTCCTGCTGGACGGCGACGGGCGCAGGAGGAGCCTCCGGGGCCGCAGGCGGGCGGAGCGCGGGATCCTGGCGCAAGATCGCCTGCTCGAGCTCGCGCAGCTCGGGGCCCGGCTCCAGGCCGAGCTCCTCGCTCACGAGCCGGCGGAAGCTCCGGTAGCACTCGAGCGCCTCCGCCTGGCGGCCGGAGCGATAGAGAGCGCGCATGAGCTGCGCCCGCAGCAGCTCGTCGAGCGGGTGCAGGCCGACGAGCGCCTCGAGCTCGGCCACCGCCTCGGCCTGGCGACCGACCGCGAGCATGGCCTCGAAGCGGGACTCGAGCGCCTCGAGGCGAAGACCCTCGAGGCGGGAGATCTCCGCCTGCGGGAAGGGCTCGGTTGCGAGGTCGGCGAGGGCGGGGCCGCGCCAGAGGGCGAGCGCCCGCGCGAGGATTCCCTCCGCCTCGGAGAAGGCGCCCGCCGCGAGCGCGGCCTTCCCCTCCGTGAGCAGGTGCTCGAACTCGTCGGCATCGAGCGCGCCCGCGGGAATGTGGAGCGCGTAGCCGGGCGACTCCGTCACGAGCGCGGTGTCGTGCTCCCGCCCGCGCTCCTCGAGCAGCCGACGCAGCTTCGAGACGTAGACCTGGACGCTGTTGGCGGCCGAGGCAGGCGGCTCCTCCCCCCAGAGCGCGTCGATCAGGCGGTTGCGTGGGACGACGCGATTGCGATCGAGGAGGAGCAGCGCGAGCAGGCCCCGCTGCTTCGCCCCACCCAGCGGGAGCACACGGCCCTCCTTGACCACCTGGAGAGGACCGAGGATCCGAAACTCGATCGGCATCTTCGCCTCCAGCGACGACGGTAGCACCGTAGACTGCCGTTTAGTCCCGTTCGCGACCCATTCGGGTCGAGTGCGGGCGGCCGTCTCTGGCTCGTCGCCCGCAATGCGCAGCCAGTGCGTTGGTCGCAAACGTCGAGGTACGTGGTCACCGTTGGTCAAGGAAGAGCGTTGTACGTCACCGATGTCGTGACGCGACGGCGCGCAACGATCGATCGCCAGGCGACCATCCTCGGCGCGAAGGCACAGAGCCGCGACGCGTGGGTCACGTCTCTGTGCCGAAAGTGCTACGAGCGCGTCAGGGCGTGTAGCAGAAGACGTAGAGCGTGAACGTGCTGGTCTCGAGCGGGCCCTCGTCGCTGCCGCCCCGCGCCGTGAAGCCGATGACCTGGCTCTGGGGATTCAGAAGCGGCCTGATCTCGGCGGTCCAGAGCTCGAGGTTGAGGTCGGTGTCGCTCCAGCCCGTCCCGGCGGAGATGGCGCGCTCGCCGGAGTTGCATTCGCGGGTCACCTGGCGGGTTGTGTACTGGCCCTTCGTGGTATTCGTGTCCGCGAAGGTCACCGCGGCGGTGCGGACGGTGATCGCGCCGATGACCCCGGCAGGCCCAGCCGGCCCCGCGGCCCCGTTGGCGCCCGGCGGCCCTGGCGGTCCGGGCGGCCCGGCGGGAAGCTGGCCGAGCGCGAAGTCGCTCCGCAAGAGGGAGCGGTTCCGGACCTTGGTCGAGTCGATCGCGTT
>Ga0233416_10000109_pt1 | contig 23276 bp, 17 predicted proteins | sample Sediment_Towuti__2_FD_188638 | JGI IMG/M metagenome (GOLD analysis project Ga0233416, IMG submission 188638) | Sediment microbial communities from Lake Towuti, South Sulawesi, Indonesia - Sediment_Towuti_2014_0_MG | ecosystem: Environmental > Aquatic > Freshwater > Lake > Sediment | place... | reverse complement strand
AGAGGTTCATCGCCTCGAACCAGTTGCGTGCCGCCTCGGCCGCTTGCGCTTTGCGGCTGTAGTGACGAAGCAGCCGCTTGCGCGCCGGCTCGATTTTTTTGTTCAGCAGCTCCTGCGTCGCTGCATAATCCTCGCTCTTGGCCGGAATTTTCTGCGCCGTGGCGCGCGCCTCCATGATGTCGCCTGCCTCGAATTGTTTGAGGGCAGCCTGATAGCCGGAGAAGAGGGAGTAGCCGCTGCTGGCGGTGCTTTTGCCGCCGCTGCTGGCGCAGCCGAGCAGCAGCAGTGGCAGGAGCAGAGCCAGAAGGCGCATTTCAGCCACGCGTTTGATCCTCGTGCGCGAGGCGAACGCGAATTTCGCTGGGCAGGGTGAAGTCGAAGGCGAGTGCAATGGCGCGCATCAGCTGATCATGCACGTCGCTGCTGCTGGCAGTCACCTTGCCGCACACCAGCGGCTTGCTGACCCCCTTGATCTTGCATGGGCCGATGCTCTCGAAGGCAAAGCCGGGACCGAGAAGATCGAAACAGAATTCGGAGAGGATCACCTCTCCCCCTTCGCCGAGACCGGAGACACGCGAGGCAACGTTGACCGCATCGCCGATCACCGTGTACTCGAGGCGTTCGGCGGCGCCGATGTTGCCGACAATGGCCGGGCCGCTGTTGATGCCGACGCGGAAGGAGACCGGTTCGCCGCTCTCACGCAAAATGCCGAGGCGGGGGCAGGCCATGGTCATGGCAATCGCGGCCATTGCAGCACGGCGGGCATGCTCCGGCTCTTCGCGCGGATGGTTGAAGACGGCCATCACCGCATCGCCGATGTATTTGTCCACATGGCCGCCGAAGTAGCTGATGATGGCGTGGAAGACTTCGAAATGGCTGTTGAGCACCTCGATCACCTCCTCGGTCTCGGTCGATTCCGAGAAGGAGGTAAAGGCGACCATGTCGGCGAAGAGGATCGTCACCTCCTGCCGGCGCCCCTCCTGCTCCACGACGCTCTGCGTGCTGCCGTCGAAGACATCGGAGACCAGCTTGGGGTTGAGGTAGCGGCCGAGGACATCGCGCATCTGCTCCTTGTGCGCCAGCTCCTTCACCATGCCGTTGAACTGGGCGATCGCATCGCCGATCTCGTCGTTGCCGGCCGGCGGCAGTTGCACCGACAGATCGCCCACCGCCACCTGCCGCGTGGCGCCGGCGAGAAGCTCCAGCGGGCGCGAGATGCGCACCGCAATGCGATAGACCAGAAACCCGGCCAGAAGCACGGTGACCAGAGCCGCCAAGGCCATGCGCTGCAACAGCCGATTGGCCAGTTCCTTCCACGCCTGTTGCGAAAAGCGAACGGAAATGGAGCCCACTTCCACACCGGAGTAGATCACCTTTTTGCCATACCAGGAGGCTGCATCGTCGAGCAACATCGCTTCCGTTACTGCGATGGCTGCGGGTGCCGGTGCGGCGATCTCGCCGAAACGCTGATCGCTTCCCGCTACATAGTGCACATTGACCGACACCACATCCGGCACCCGATCCAGCAATCCGTGCACGATGAAATCGACCTCGGCGCGGCTGGCCGAGAGCATCGGAATCTTCAGATCGTCGCCGAGCCGATCGACCAGCTGAATGGCATTCTTCTGCTGCGAGTCGAGCCAGGCTTTGCGCTCCATGTCCAGGATCATGGCAAAGAGGGAGACGACGGTGAGCAGCACCACCAGTCCGACCAGCAGCGTCCAGCGCCAGCGGATCGGAATGCGTCGGCCAAGCGGGCGGCCGGCAGTTTCGTTGCCGGAGAGCGGGGGCAGGCTGGATTCCGATGGCGCATTCATCGCGGCTACTCTACCCGCCTGGCAAGGGGCGGCAAAGCCGTATTGCGGCAACAGTTGGTGCAAAAAAGGGCGGTGCTCCGTAGTCTGCCCCTCTTTTTTCAAAACGGAGACGATATGGCACTGACCACCAAAGAGCGCAAAGAGCTGAAGGCCGCCGCCCACCATCTCAATCCGGTGGTGCGCATCGGTCAGAAGGGGCTCACCGACAACGTGGTGCAGGAGACCCATCTGGCGCTTGAACATCACGAGCTGATCAAGGTGCATATTCAGGGCGAGCGCGAGGCGCGGAACGAACTGGCAGCCGCACTGGCTGTCGCGACCGGGGCCGAACTGGTCTCCTCGATCGGCAAGGTCAGCATCCTCTTTCGCCCACGGGCAGAGTGACGGTGCGAGCGCTGCTGCCTCTGCTGGGGCTTTTCCTTGCCCTGACGGCTCCCGCCGAGGCGTTCGCCGAGGAGCAGGGGCGGCTCGACCGTGCGCTCGGCGTGCTTGCCTCCAACACCTCTACGATCGACGACGATCTGCGCGCTCTCGCGCTCTACCCCTACGACCATCCGCAGGAGTCCGGCATGGCTCTGCTTGGCGTCGGGGTCGCGGTGGCGCTGGACAAGCCGCTGACCCGATACCGTCAGGACAAGATCGAGCCGCTGTTCAAGGGGTTCAAGGTCGATCCGCCCCGCTTCGCCAATGGGCACTACGGCTTCAACGGCCCCGACACCTACCTGATTCTGACCATGGCCGGCACCTACGGCTACGGGCTGCTGGCCGACGATCCGACGGCGCAAGCAGCCGGCGCGATGGCAATCAAGGCCTCCGCCTATTCGATTCTGGTAAGCCATCTGATTCTGAAACCCTTGATCGGACGCAAGCGGCCGGTATCGAATCTCTCCTCAGCCCAGGGCGATCAAGGGGAGTTTACCACCAATCCCTACAGTTTCGGGCACGGTTCGCGGCCCAAAATGGGAAGCTTTCTCGGCGGCAGCGGCATGCCCTCCTTCCACTTTACCGAGTTTTTTGCGGTGGCCCGGGTCTATCACAAGGTCTACGACAATGCGCTGATCCCCTACAGTCTCTGCGCCGCCGGTCTGTTGGCCAATATCACCAGCCACAAACACTGGGTGGGCGATATGGTGGCCGGCTCGCTAATCGGTACCGCCATCGGTTCGGTGGTGGCCGACAACATGCTCCCGGCAGCGGAGTCGGCAGTCGGGGCAGCATCGGCGACGCTCTGGCTACCCGAGGTGGGTTCGCAGGCGATCGCGATGAATGTTGTCGGTGCGTTCTAGGGATACTCTGAACAAGTGCGTCCTGCCCTTGTTCAGGAACGCCCAGCCAAAAGCGCGGTTTTGACTGGGCTTACAAATCGCGCACTTACGCGCCCGATTTGGCGGCCCATCCATGGGCCGCACGGATGCTCTGAATTGTTCAGAGCATCCCTAGGGGCGCTCCGTTCGCCGACCAACCAACAGCTCGGACGCTCGTTGAACCCGAAGAGCGTTTCAGTTCGGGGATCAATCGCCCAGCCGGTAGACGCTGGTGCCAGCCAGCAGGTCGTGCAGCGATTGCCGGTTTTTGCTCAGCAGCATGCAGAGCAGGCTGACGGCGGGAATGGCGGCAACCAGGAAGATGGCCGGGCCAAGCGCTGCAGGCGGCAGCGCCGATACCATCAGGTCGAAGCTTTCGCGATTGCCGCTGGCGATGGCCCGCATGTAGAGCAGGACCAGCGTGAAGGCGATCCAGGTGATGGCCATGCCGAAAAAGCGGATCGAGGCGGCGGCCAGCGTCGGATTGTTGCCGCTGCCAACCATGGCCACACGCAGCCGCCATGGGCGCATGCCGGTGGTCTCGCCGCCCTTGAACCAGAATCCGGCAAAATAGGCGTAGGCGACGCTGATCAGCAGCGCTGTTTTGATCGCGCCGGGAATGGCGCCGAGATTGGACTCGGCCATGGCGATCGGAATGAAGGCGACGAACTCGATACAGAAGAGAACGATCAGGTCGTAGCAGAGTCCGAAGAAGCGGGTGAAGCTGCCGGCAAGGCGCGCTTTCGGACGGATTGGGTCAGCCATGATACCCCCCAGCTGAGGATGAAGATGAGGCAGAGTGCCAGTACGACGGTGGCGCCGGAAGGCCAATCCTGCATGTAGGAGACGAAGAGCCCGACCAGCGAGCCGACGAGCGAGAAGAGCAGCGACAGCAGCCACAGCGCCCGCAGCGATCGCCCCCAGAACCAGGCGCAGGCGGCCGGCAGCACCAGCAGGCCAGTGGTCAGCACGGCGCCGGCCAGCTTCACGCACAGCACCACCGTCAGCGCCACCACCGAATAGAGCAGCATGCGGTAGAGAGCGACCGGCAGGCCGGTGGCGGCGGCGGCGGTATCGTCGAAAGCGATCAGCCACCAGGCGCGTGCGGCGAACATCAGGCCGGCCAGAATGGTGCCGCCCAGCCAGTAGAGGGCGCGCAGATCCTCCTCGGCGATGGTCAGGATATTGCCGAAGAGCAGGCCGAAGAGATCGACGTCGTAGCGGTTGGCGGCCGAGATCAGCACGATGCCCAGCGCCATGGCGCCGGCAAAGAGCATGCCGGTGCCGGCATCCTCGTCCAGCCCTTCGCGCCCTTTCGAGGGAGTGAGCAACAGGGCAACCAGTACGCCGGAGGCGGCAGCGGTGGGGAGCAGCGGCAGGGCGAAGGTGACGGCGACGCCGACACCGGCGAGCAGGGCGTGCGAGACGCCGACGGTGAGAAAAGAGAGTCGGTGCGCCAGCACCATCACCGAGATGCCGGAGGTGACGGTGGCGATCAGCAGCGTCGGCGGCAGGGCGGCGCGGATCGTTTCGCTGGCGAGAAAGGCATCGAGTTCGGCGATCATCGCGCATGCCCCTTGCCGCCGCAGCCGATGCAGCCGGCATCGTGCGCGACGATCTGGATATGGTCGCCATACATGTCGCGCCACACCTGCTCGGGGATCTCCTCGCCGCGCTGCGCGTGGTGGTGGATGCGCACATTCAGACAGGCGACCGAATCGACATGCGAGGTAATGGCGGCAATGTCGTGCTCGACCATCACGATCGCCAGTTGTTGCTCGTCGGCCAGTCGGCGCAGCAGCAGATAGAGCTGCTCCTGCGAGGCGGCGTCGAGGGCCGCCGAGGGCTCGTCGAGCAGCAGCAGGCGCGGACGGCGCACCAGCGCGCGCGCCAGACGCACCCGTTGCCGCTGTCCGCCGGAGAGGCGGCGAAAGTCGTGCTTTTCGAGGTGGGAGAGCCCCACTTCGTCGAGCGTGGCTTTGATCGCCGCCTCGCCGCCCAGCGGACGCCAGAGCGGTGCGGCGTAGTCGCGCAGCCCCATCGCCACCACATCGAAGACCGACAGCGGCAGGCGCGGTGTGCGATCGTGCAGCTGGTTGAGCACGCCCACATCGGCCAGCAGGCAGCGGCGGTTGAAGCGAGTAAGACGTTCGCCGAAGAGCTCGATCGTGCCGCTGCGTGCGGCAGTCAGTCCGGCCATGATCGACAGCAGGGTGCTCTTGCCGGCGCCGTTGGGGCCGACAATGCCCATAAAGTGACCGCCGTCGAGGGCAAGCTCGATGCCTTCGAGCACCGGCGCCCCCTCCGGGCCGAAGGCGATGGCGTGCAGCTGCAGCAGCGGTGCGCTCATGGGCGTGCCAGACGCTCCAGATTGGCCTGCATCAACTGGCGCCAGTCGGCTCCGGCTTCGCCGATATCGTCGAGGACGATCAGGCGCGGCGTCGGGCGGGCGCGCTTTTTCAGCCATTCGAGGGTGCGGTTGCTGTGGCGCAGATCGCCGATCAGCACCACTCCCGGCTTGCTGCGCAAGAGCTCGATGCCGTGCTCCAGCTGATGCGGCTGCGTTTCGTCGCCATGCTTGTGCGATTCGAACACCTCATGCACCGCCACGCCGTTGGCCTCGAACAGCTTCTGCCAGGCCGGATGCTGCATGGCGACGCCGGCGGCGCGCAGCGGGGCGAGCGCTTTGGCCCAGGCGGCGGCGAAGCGGTCGCAGTCGGCCAGCGCCGGCGGCAGGTTGCGCTCGATGGCGGCGCTCTGCTCTGGCGCCACCCGCTTCAATTCGGCGGCAAGGCCGGGGAGCGCGGCGCGCACCAGTTGCGGGCGCAGCCAGGCGTGGTCGTCGCGCTGCCAGAGATCGAGCTGGTGCGGCGCCGTCAGACCGGCCCAGCCGCCATCGTCGCGGCTGGCGCGCAGCAGCAGCGAAGTGTGGCGCAGGCGGTCGATCTGGCGCGGGCGCAGTTGAAAGTGGTGTGGATCGGCGCCGGCGGCGAGCAGGCTTTCGACCGGCAGCTCGGGCGCCAGCATGTGCACGAGACCGGCCAGCGGCGGGAAGGTGACCACCACCGCGCTTTCGGCCCAGGCTTGGGCCGGAAGCAGCAGCAACAAGAGCACGGGGAACAGGAGGGGGCGGCGGGGCATGCGGCGGCAGGGCTCCATGGCGGGCGATCCGGCGTTGTCTCCGGGACGCGAATTTTGCAAAGTGCGCATGTTAGGGGGCCGCCGGGCAGCGGTCACCTGTCCGGATCGAACCGTGCCTCCCTGATCCGTGATTGCGGAAGAGGGGGGTGGGTATATCAACTGCAAGGGGTGGTCGAAAAGAGCATGCTGTCATCGTCCTATTTTCGCGACCGCTGGAGTTGGTATCGGCCGATTCTCAATCGCGGCGAGAATCCGATCATTCGTTGCAAGGTGGAGATGCGCCGCATGCCGGTGCGTCGGCGCGGCGACTCCGGCGGCGAGTTCATCCCCTATGTGATGCAGGATCAGGTGCTGGCCACCATGCAGGTGGCGCTGCGCAACCTGCAGGAGTATGTCGGTCGCTATCTGTTCAAGGGCGAGAAGGTCTCCGCCCATATCCTGCCGCAGACCGGCGAAACCTCGCGCGCCATGATCCGCCATCTGCGCACCCTCTACCCGCATCTGCCGATGCATCTGCTGCACCACTGGTGCGCCGACGAGCGCGGCGGCAGCGCCCTGCACAAGCTGTGGCACGAGCTGCTGGAACAGGCGTGGCGGCAGGATCAGGTGGATAAGGCGCCATGGGTGATGGCGATGAATGTGCTGTTGCTGCGCACCATTCGCCAGTGCATTGCCCAGCTGCCGGTGGAGGAGGGGAGCGGCGACACCAATATGCCGATCGTCTGGATCGTCGGCGGCCTCTATCAGTGGACGGTGCTGGAGTTTCTGCGCGATCATGTCGATGGCACCGTCGAGGTGACCCGCATCGCCACGTACGAGGCGATGATTATCCCTGCCACCCCGATCTGCTTCATGCAGCGTCAGCCGGACGATTCTCTGCTGGCCGAAGATCGCAATGTTCTGCTGGCCTACGGTCTGGAGCCCGATCTGGTGCCGCGCATGCGCGAATTGCGTGCGAAGTTGAGCAATGCCAAGCACGAGGCCGGCATTCTCGGTCTGCTCGGGCAGGATCGCCTCGGCGACCACATGCTGCGCCGCAGCTGGGCGCGTCTTTCGATCTGGGAGCTGGCCGAACAGAGCGGGCAGGGAGCGTGGATGCAGTGGGTGCTCGATTCGCGCAAGCTCGATCAGCTCCTTTCGCGGCCGCAAGCCTATGCCGAGCTGCTGGCCAAACCGCTGATTCCACTGCGCTCTCACCCCTTTGCCGCCTGGTTTCTGGCGCAGATCGAGGGCGGCCGCGCCGCCGCCAAGGCTGGAACGCCGTGGCAGGTGGACGATCGCACCCTCAATGCTTTCCGCGTTCTGGAGGAGGATCTGCGCATCGAGATGGCGCGGCGCAAGACCGAGGCGATCTGGATCGATCAGAAGGATGCCATTCTCGGACCCAAACGTGGCAAGGACAGCGACAAGCTGCTCGAAGAGGCCTACGACAAAGGGGAGGTGATCTATGTGCGCATGGATACCACCCGCTCACTGCATACCGGCGCCTCGATTGCCGATAAACATGCCGCCTTGCGCCTCGATTGGAGCGAATGGCTGATCTCGCTCGCGGCGATGCAGGGAGAGAAGGCGCAGCAGTTTTTCGACAAGGGGCTGCTGCCCGAGATCAACAAGCTGTTGCAGCAACACCCGGATATCTATCTCGACGGTATCTCTGCCACCGGCATCCAGCTGCGCGGCATGACTCTGCCTCTGCTCGATATCGGCGTGGTTCTGCGTCGCAAACTGCGCATCTGGTATCTGGAGCAGGCGGCCAATGAGCCGGTCGAGGAGGGGGCCAAGCGGCCGCAGGTGGAGGCGCCGAAAATTCCTGCCTGCATGGCTCTGGCCGGAGAGTGGAGCCTGTGTCAGTTGGAGATGGGTGGCTACGGCATGCAGCGGCTGGCCAGTTGCGCAGCCGTGGCGCAGGCCAATGCCGGCGTGGCGCACGATGGCGGTGTCGGTCGACTGATCGAGCAGCGCGATGCGCAGCAGCGGCTGAAGGGGCTCGGCGATCTGCGCATCGAGCAGCTGGAGCTCTCCGCCGAATTGTCGATTCCGCTTCTCTACAATCGCGGCTTTGCCCTGACTGCGCCGGTGCTGGGCGATCTGCAAACCGGCACGCGCAAGAAGGCGCAGGTCGAAGAGTTGCATCTGGAGCGGGCACAGGTGCAGGGGCAGTTGGCGGGCTATCGTCTGCCGACAGGCAAGTTCGACCTGATCAGTCTGGTGCCGGTCGGACGCGAGGATGATCCGCCGCTGATGATCGTGCGTATCGGCAAGGCGCTGCTCGCCGGCAGCGAGATGGAACTCTTCGAGTTGTTCGACAGCGACGAGCCGGTTGCCAAGACGCTGCGCACCGCGCTGCCCAACTGGCGCAAATAACCGACATTTCCGCATCGCTTGCCGGGCAGGGGGCATCGCTTCCCTTCGTCCTCGACGATCGCGCGCTACCCAAGGCTCTGGCGGTGGCCTGGTCGGGCGGCAGCGACTCCACCGCGCTTCTGCTGGCCTTGCATTGGCGCGGATTTCGGCTGGAGGCGTGGCATGTCGATCACGCCTGGCATGCCGATTCGGCGGCAGAGGCGGAATTTCTCGCATCCATCGCTACCCGTTGGCAGATCCCTTTTCGCACGGCGCGCCTTGCTCTTCCCGACGGTCGCAACCGCGAGGCGCTGGCGCGTGCTGGCCGTTTCGAGTGCTTTGCCCGCTGGAGTCAGGCGAGCGGGTTAACCACCCTTGCCTTGGGCCATCAGCGCGGCGATGCCGCCGAGACGGTGGCCATGCGTCTGCTGCAAGGCAGCGGCATTGCCGGTTGTCGCGGTATCGCCGCCACGGCCGATATCGGTGCCTTGCAGTTGCGGCGTCCGCTGCTCGGATGCGACAAAGAGAGCCTTGAACAGTGGCTGCGTTCGCTCGGCGTCGAGTGGCGGCACGATCGGAGCAACAGCGACGAAACGCTGCTGCGCAACCGAATCCGTCGGCGACTCTTTCCCGCCATGCGTGCGGCGGGTGTCGATCCGTGCGAGCTCTTTTTGCGTTTCGGGGCGCAGGCGCGGCTGATTCAGGCCGCAATCGAGTCTCTGGCGGATGCGGTGCCGATCGAAGTGGTGGCCGGCGGGGTGCGTATCGATTTCCATTGTTGGAGCGCCGAGGCGCAGCCGGTGCGCGTGGCACTCCTGCAACGGATGGTGGCCCGGTTGCAGGGCGAGGGGCGGGTGCTCGGACGACGCCATCTGCTGGCGATCGAGCGCTGGCGGGCGGCCGGTGCTTTGGGGGGGCTCGATCTGAGTCGATGTCGACTGCAACGGCACAGGCGCAGCTTGCAACTTTCGCCGTCGGACGCAGTCTTGCCGGGTCTCTCGTTGCCCGTGGCGAAGGGCGAAGACGCAACATCTGGCACATCCCATGCTGGGCCGTCACTGTACTCTGCGTCTGAATGGCAGTCTTGAAGGCGGAGGAGCGAATCCCCATTTTGAGCTGGGTTCATCCGATGTTCATCTCATGACAGGTTTCATTCGATCAGGAATCGATAATATATTGGCTTGACATGCGCGCTGCGAGGCGTATTCGGGCCGATAAGGAGAATGATAATGGGCAAGAATCTGTTGCTGTGGCTGGTGGTGGTGCTGGCCATGATGAGCCTGTTCAACATGTTCAACACCTCCGGCAAGAAGGGCGAGGTGCTGACCTACTCCTCATTCATCGAGCGAGTGAACAGCGGCCAGATCGAGTCGGCCGAGTTCGCCGACAAGGAGGTGCACGGCCGCCTGCGCACCGCACAGGGCGAGCTGAAAACCTATTCGGTGCAGATTCCCAACGATCCGACCCTGCCGCAGAAGCTGATCGACAAGCAGGTCGAGGTGAACGTCAAGGCGCCGGAGGAGATTCCCTTCCTGTTGCAGGTGTTGATCTCCTGGTTCCCGATGTTGCTGCTGATCGGCGTCTGGGTCTTTTTCATGCGCCAGATGCAGGGCGGCGGCAAGGGCGGCGCCCTCTCCTTCGGGAAGAGCCGCGCCAAGCTGCTCACCCAGAACACCAACCGCATCACCTTCGAGGATGTGGCCGGTTGCGACGAGGCCAAGCAGGAGGTCACCGAGATCATCGACTTCCTGCGCGATCCCTCCAAGTTCACCCGTCTGGGCGGCAAGATTCCCAAGGGTGTGCTGCTGGTCGGCCCGCCGGGAACCGGCAAGACGCTGCTCGCGCGCGCCATCGCCGGCGAGGCGGAGGTTCCCTTCTTCTCGATCTCCGGTTCCGATTTCGTCGAGATGTTTGTCGGCGTCGGCGCCTCGCGTGTGCGCGACATGTTCGAGCAGGCGAAGAAATCGGCCCCCTGCATCGTCTTTATCGATGAGATCGACGCCATGGGTCGCCATCGCGGCGCCGGCATCGGCGGCGGCAACGACGAGCGCGAACAGACGCTCAATCAGCTGCTGGTGGAGATGGACGGTTTCGAAACCAACGAGGGTGTGATTCTGGTGGCCGCCACCAACCGCCCGGATGTGCTCGATCCGGCATTGATGCGCCCCGGTCGTTTCGACCGGCAGGTGGTGGTGCCGCGTCCCGATCTGAAGGGGCGCGAGCAGATTCTGAAGGTGCACATGCGCAAGGTGCCGCTGGCGGCCGATGTCGATGCCACCATTCTGGCGCGCGGCACCCCCGGCTTCTCCGGCGCCGATCTCTCCAATCTGGTCAACGAAGCGGCCCTCAATGCTGCCCGCTTCGGTCGCGACAAGGTGGGGCGCTCCGATTTCGAGACCGCCAAGGATAAGGTGATGATGGGCACCGAGCGCCGCTCGATGCTGCTCTCCGACGAACAGAAGCGGACCACCGCCTACCACGAGGCGGGGCATACGCTGGTGGCCAAGTATGTGAAGCACTCCGACCCGGTGCACAAGGTGAGCATCATCCCGCGCGGACAGGCGCTGGGTGTCACCATGCAGCTGCCGGCCGAGGACAAATACAACCACGACCGCGAATACCTCGAAGATCAGCTGGCGATCTTCATGGCCGGCCGCCTCGGCGAGGAGCTGGTGCTGGGCCAGATGACCACTGGCGCCTCCAACGACTTCGAGCGTGCCACCAAGATCGCCCGCAACATGGTCACCATGTGGGGCATGAGCAAAAACCTCGGTCCGATGGTCTATGGCGAGCGCGAGCAGGAGCTTTTCCTCGGCCGCGAGGTGACCCGTTCGCAGAATATCTCCGAAAAGACGGCGCAGTCGATCGATGTCGAGGTGCGTGCGCTGATCGACGGCAACTACGAGCGCGCCAGGTCGATTCTGGTCGAGCACATGGATCAGCTGCACCTCCTGGCCGAGGCGCTGATCGAGTATGAGACGCTGGAAGGCGACGAGATCGATCGGGTGATTGCCGGCCTCAAGCTCCAGCGCGAGGAGAACAACCGTCAGGCGCCCCCCTCCAACCCCTCCGCCCCCGAGCCGGTGGCCGAGGCGAAGCTGGACGAGCCGGAGGTGCACGGCGACGAGGCGGGCCAGACCCACTGATGGCCTCGCGCTGGTTGGCCGGCGAGTCCGGGCCGTGGATCATGGGGGTGCTCAACTGCACCCCCGATTCGTTTTCGGACGGCGGCCAACACAACAGTGTCGATGCGGCAGTGGCGCATGGTCTGCGTCTGCATGCGGAGGGTGCGGCGCTGATCGATGTCGGCGGCGAATCGACCCGTCCCGGCTCGCTGCCGGTGCCGCTGGATGCGGAGCTGGCGCGCACCATGCCGATGATCGAGCGGCTGGTGGCGCATGGCTGCGTCGTATCGATCGACACCAGCAAGGCGGAGGTGATGCGGCGGGCGATTCAGGCCGGAGCCACCATGGTTAACGATGTTACAGCTCTGTCCGGCGATCCCGAATCGCTGGCAATGGCGGCGGAGGGCGGTGTCGATGTCTGCCTGATGCACATGCGCGGCACTCCGGCCACCATGCAGCTCGCCCCGCACTACGACGATCCCTTCTCCGAGGTGTGCGCCTTTTTCGAGGCGCGCCTTGAAGCGTCGCTGGCGGCCGGTATCCGCGAGGAGTCGATCCTGCTCGATCCCGGCATCGGCTTCGGCAAGCGCCTCTCCGACAATCTGGAGCTGATCCGCCGCACCGCCGATCTGCGTGCCCGCTTCGGCATGCCGGTTCTGCTCGGTCTGTCGCGCAAATCGTTTCTCGGCGCCATCACCGGTGCGGAGGTGGCCGAGCGCGAGTGGGAGAGCGGCGCAGCGCATGCGGTAGCCGCTTTTCTCGGCGCCGATGTTTTGCGTGTGCACGATGTGGCCATGCAGAAACGTGCAATGGCGGTCGGAGCCGCTCTGCGCGGCCGATGAGCCGGCCAGTATTGCCTTGGCACGATTCCCGGCTGCGTCAGCCTGCCCGGCCGCTTACCGCTGTCGACGGGCGGCAATTGCCGGCGCTGATCGAGGATATGCGCGCCACCATGCAGGCCAATCATGGTGTGGGGCTGGCAGCGCCGCAGATCGGCGTCGGCTTGCGGGTGCGTCGCCACAGACGGCTCCGTTTCACCGCCCTGAATCCGCATGGCGAGTGTATCGAGCAGGTCGCCGAGGGGTTCCACGCCCGTGTCATCCAGCATGAATGCGACCATCTGGATGGGATTCTGTTTCCCGAGCGGATGCCCGACGATGGCGACTTCCTGACGAAACGCTGATCGATGCGGTTGGCGCAAGGGCCGGTGGAGACAAGCTGTCAAAAGGGGGGGCGCTGTAGGGCGGAAGGCGGTGCGATCCGGGTCGCCATTGGTTTACATCGGTGAAATCGCTTTCTATATTGGCCACGCCGACAGGGTAGGGGTTAGCTGGCGGTTCAGCTCGACCGCAGTTTTCCACATGCGTATTCACTTGGGCTCAAGCGTCGATCATCCATCGTGCGATGGGGAGGAATGGTTTTGAAAAACAGCAAGTTGATAGATTGGTTGTCCCTGCTTTTCTGGGCGTTGGGCACCGCTGTGCTGATCTATGTCGCCAGCATCGATCTCTACGCCTATGAGCAGTTCCTGCTCGGTTTGGTGGCGATTGTCTCCCTGATTGTCATGCGCTGGTACTACATGCGCACCATGCACAAGACTTCGCCGCTGCGTTTGAGTCGGCTGGTGATGATGGTCATTGCCGGTTTTCTCTCGATTCACTATCTGGCCTGGCGCATTCAGTTCTCCATCCCCTGGAACGAGGGGCTGATCTCGCTGATTCTCTCCTTCGTTCTGCTTGGCGCCGAGATTATGGCTGTTGCTCTCTACTTTATGGGCGCTGTGGTCAATATGCACCCGCTGTGGCGCGAGCCGAAACCGATCGATCTCACCCGCCCGGATCTGCCCACCGTCGATGTTTTTGTTCCAACCTACGATGAGCAGCCGTCGCTGCTACGCACCACGCTGCTGGCGGCACTCAGCCTCGACTACCCGAAAGAGAAGCTGAACGTCTATCTGCTCGACGATGGCGGTACCGATGCCAAATGCGCACAGGAGGGCGAGTCCGGTGCGCTGGCCCGCAAGCGGCGCGAGACGATGCAGGCGCTTTGCCGCGATGTCGGCGCCAACTACCTCACCCGCGCCGACAATCAGAAGGCGAAGGCGGGCAATATCAATGCCGCCCTGCTGCACACCCGTGGCGAGATTGTGGTGGTCTTCGATTCCGACCACGTGCCCACCGTCGATTTCCTGCGTCTAACTGTCGGCACCATGATGAGCGATGCCAAGATCGCACTGGTGCAGACGCCGCACTTCATGATCAATCGCGATCCGATCGAAAAGAATCTGCGCACCAGTCCGCTGATGCCGGGCGAGGGCGAGATGTTCTACTCGCTCAATCTGCGCGGCATGGACAACTGGCAGGCCGGCTTTTTCTGCGGTTCCGGTGCGCTGCTGCGCCGTTCGGCGCTGGAGAAGATCGGCGGCATCTGCACCCAGACGCTGGTCGAGGATGCCGAGACCTCGCTGGAGCTGCTCAACCACGGTTATCGCACCGCCTACATTCATCGTCCGATGCTGGCCGGCCTTAATCCCGAGTCGATGCGCTCCTATGTGATCCAGCGTCAGCGCTGGGCTTCGGGCATGGTGCAGTTGCTGCGCAAGAAGAGCCCCTTCCAGATGAAGAACCTCAACTTCATGCAGTCGCTCTCCTACTTCAACTGCATCTCCTTCTGGCTCTTCTCGCTGGCGCGGCAGGTGTTTCTGGTGGCGCCGATTCTGGCGCTGCTGTTTGGCGCCGTCTTCTTCGCTGCGCCGCCGCGCGAGATCGTGCTCTATGCGGTGCCCTACCTGATTGCCTTGGTGCTGATTCTGAATGTGCTCTTCGGGCGCATCCGCTGGCTTTTTGTCTCCGATGTCTACGAATTTGTCACTTCGACCTATATTGCCGGCAGCGTCTTCAAGACGCTGCTCTGGCCGCGCAAACCAAGAGGCTTCAACGTGACCCAGAAGGGCGAAGCGTTCGAACGCGATCTCATCCTCTCCGGCATGGCCACGTTCGTCTATGCGGTTGTCGCTATTCAGGTGGTGGCCTCGATCTACGGTCTCTACCTGATGTTCTACGGCAATCCGGAGATTTTCTATCAGGCCCTGATTGCGCTGGGGTGGAACACCTACAACATGATCTTCACCCTCTCTTCGCTGGGGACGCTGGTCGAGCGGCGCGAGCGCCGTCGTCGTCCGCGCGTCGGGATCAACGAGATTGCACAGGTGCGTATCGACGGCAGCAAGGTTCCCTGCCAGATCGTCGATATGAGCGAGGATGGCGCGCGCATTCGACTGCCCAAGTGGGTCGAGACGGTGCGCAAGCAGGAGGGCGAGCTGCACTTCTCGGCCATCGAGAACAAGGACGCCACACTCACTCGCCTGATTTCGCATATGCCGCATGTGCAGGTGCGGATCTCCAACAGCCAGCATGTGAACCACAATGGCGACGAATCAACCATGCTCGGCGTCGTCTTCGGCTACCGTAACATGGAGGAGCGTCGACTGGTGGTGAACTACGTCTATGGCGACAGCGAGCGTTGGCGTCAGTCCCTGCTTCGCCGCAATGGCCAGTCGACCATCATGGATGGTGTCCGTTTCCTGGCCGGCGCCGTTTATGCCGGCGTGATGCACATCGTCGATGTGCTCCGCCTGCTCTGGGAGCGCCTCTTCCCGCACAAATCCGACGATAACATGAACAAACAAGAGAACGCCGTATGAAAATGAAGAACCCCTGTATCCATCTCTTCTCCGCCATGCTGGCGCTGCTGCTCGCCATGCCGATGGCGGCAACCGCTGCTGCGAAGGCGCCGGCTGCATCGGCCAAGGCGGCGGTAGCTGCCCCTGTTGCCGGCTCAGCATGGAGCGAGAAGCGTACCCTCAGAGAGTTCGCGCGCAGCGACGTGCAGCGCTTCCTGATGTTGCGGCAAGCAGAAGCGCGCTATCCGCTCTCTATTCCGGTTCCCTACCGGATTGCCCCAACCAGGGTGACGGCGCACATCGCCTTCACCAACTCCAATTCGCTGTTGCGCGGCCGCTCGCAGTTGATTCTGCGCTGGAATGACGGTGCCTTCGGTCAGGCGGCGCTCGACCCGGCATATCCCGACGGCGTGGTCGATGTGCCGGTGCCGGTCGGCATGCTGCACGGTGGCGACAACACCCTGACGCTGGAGGTGTCGCAGCACTATCGCGACGATTGCGAGGATCAGGGCGCCCCCGAGTTGTGGACCTCGATCGATATGGATGCCTCGTATATCGAGCTCACAGGCACCCTCAAGCCGATCCCGGCGCAGTTGGGCGGACTCGACCATCTGCTCGCCAATACCAGCTGGGGTGCGCAACACCTGGTCATGGCTCCGTTGGGCAAGTCCGAGGCCCATCTGCATGCCGGCACCATGCTGGCACAGGCTCTGGCGCTGAAATCGGGCGGTCAGCAACTGTCGATCGATGCGGTGGCCGATTTTCCCGGTCTGGCTGCATTGCCGGCCGGTCGCGACGTCGTGCTGTTCGGTCTGGCCTCGGAAGCGGCAGCCCTTCCCGGCTTCGAGCCGATCGTTGCCGGCAACAAAGGTCGCCTGACGCTACTGCCGCGCCCGAACGATGCCGGCCACTTCCTGCTGCTGGTGCTGGCCGACAAGGCCGAGGATCTGGTCGATGTCGCAGGCGCGCTGGCTTGGGCCAAGCTGCCGATGCAGACCGAATCCTCGTTCAATATTCAGGGGGTCGAGGCGCCGGAGGCACTGGCCTATACCCAGAAGCACGCTGCTTTCGAGGGGCGCGAGTACAGCTTCTCCGATCTCGGTTTTAAAACGCAGACCCTGCAGGGGATGAAGGATTACGCACGCGTCACCATGTGGCTGCCGCCCGACCTCTTTGCCAAGAGCCACGAGAATGTCGAGCTGCGTCTGCACTTCGCCTATGCCGCCAATCTGCGCAGCGATTCGTCGATGAAGATCTACCACAACGGCCACTTCCTGCGTTCGATCGGCCTGAATGCGCCCGGCGGCCTCGACATTGCCGGCTATCGCATCTGGCTGCCGCTCTACACCTTCCGCCCCGGGCTCAACGAATTCGAGTTCGAAGTCGATATGCAGGGCAACACCCCCTCCAAGTGCGTCTCCTTCGACAACAAGAACCTGAAGCTGACGATGTTCGAGGATTCGGCGCTGATTATCCCGGACATCGCCCACTTTGTGGCGATGCCCGACCTGCATTTCACGCTGAATACCGGCTTCCCCTACCTGAACGAACAGACGGGCGAGGCGGCTCCGGTGATTCAGGTCCCGAGCCTGAACAACGAGCTGCTCGGCTCGGCATGGACGCTGGCGGCCAAGCTGGGACAACTGAAGGGGATGCCGAACCGTGCGCTGACGGTGGCGACCAATGCCGATAACGCCGCCAACGTCATTCTGCTTAGCAGTCTGAAGCTGGTCTCCCCCGAACTGTGGACCGCCACTCCGATCGATCTGGGCGAAAAGGGGGTGATCAACCACCCGGTCTTCACCGATCCGGCCGCGCTCGGGCATGAGCCGACCACCTTCCTGATGAAGTTGTTCATGCTGCTGCCGGGCCATGCTGCGATCTCGGAAGATCCGCGTCAGGGCCAGAAGGTGGTGCGTATCCGCCACGATGTGCATCTGCTCAACAGCGGCATCATGATGCAGTTCGAGAATCCCAAGCACCTCAACGGCACCATGACCATGCTGGTGGCCGATTCCGACGAGCAACTGCGCGGCGGCATCGATCAGCTGGTGCAACTCTGGCCGTTGATGAACGATGCGCATGGCGATGCGCTCTTCTGGGGCAAGCGCGGCCAAAGCGAAGAGCCCGATTTCGTGGCGGTAACCATCAGCGAAAAGAGTTACCACATCGGCAACATGAATTACCTCCAGCGGATCTCCTACTTTGCCACTCGCTATCCGGAGTTCCTGATTGGTTTCTTTGTGACTCTGGTCGTGGGTATGGCTCTGCTGACCCGCTGGTTGCTGGTTCGCTACCGTCGCCGTACCCATCCGACCATTGAGCCGTGATTCGCTCCGGCTGCTGTTCCGCCTGTTTGCGGGGGTCGGCATGCTGACCCTCGCAGCCTGCGCCCCGGGCGGCGGCCGCCATATCCAGATCACCGAGGTCCCTAAACTCGACAACGCCGACTGGCAGCAATACCGGCAACGATTCGTCGCGGCCGACGGTCGGGTGGTGGATAACGGACAGGGCGGCGTCAGCCACTCCGAGGGGCAAGGCTATGCGATGTTTCTCGCCGTGGCCTTCGACGATCGCGCCGTCTTCGACCAACTCTGGCGCTGGACACGGCAACACTTGCAGGTGCGAGCGAACGACAAGCGTCTGGCCTGGCTGTGGAATCCGGATTGCCGCAAGGCCACCGACCTGAACAACGCCACCGACGGCGATCTCTTCGTCTCCTGGGCGCTGCTGCGCGCTTCCGATCGTTGGGAGGAGGCGGAATATGCGGCGGCGGCGCGTGCGATTCTCGACGATCTGCTGCCGCTGGAAGTGGCGGCAGCCGGCCAGAAGGTGCTGCTGCCGGGCGGCGATGGCTTTCGCCGTGAGGAGGGGGTGGTGCTCAACCCCTCCTACTGGACGCTGCCGGCCTATGCCGAGCTGGCCTCGTTTCATCGCGGTATCGATTGGCAGCGACATGGTCAGGGTGCGCGCGCCCTGTTCAAGAAGGCAACCTTCGGTAAATGGGATCTGCCGCCCGACTGGTTGCTCCTCTCCGGCCGCTCCCGTATTGCCCCCTGGAGTCAGCGGCCGCCGCTCTACAGCTACGATGCCATTCGTGTGCCGCTGTTTCTTGCCTGGGCGGGCGAAGCGGATCTGCTCGCCCCTTTCCTGAAGATGTGGAAGGAGCTGGGCAACATCGACGGTTGGCCGGCGACGATCGATTTGCAGAGCAAAACGATTACCCGCCGTACCGATTTTGTTGCGACCGGCAGCATCGCCGCGCTCTGTCGGCATGTCGATGGCGAGGTCTCCCTCTTCCCGGCAGTCGATTGGCACGCCGGCATCACCTATTTCGACGCTTCGTTGCAGCTATTCAGTCAGATTGCCTGGATTGAGTTCGATCAGTCCATTCTCAGGGGAAATGGTTCATGAGATTTTTCGCATTATTGCTTCCGGCGCTGTTCGTATCTGCTCAGCCGGCCCTGGCCGGGCAGAGCCCGACCGTTCTGGCTGCCGGCGGCCAGACGACTGCCGCTCCGATCCCCAGCATCGAGGTCAAACGCTCCAAATCTTCGGTCATTACCGTCGAAGGACGGCCGGTCGAGGAGGCGGCGCCGGCCAATGACTCCTCCGCCCTCGACGAAGGTCCGGTCTGGAAATTGATCGAGGCCAAGCAGTACGGCACCGCTTATCGCGAAATCAATCGGCGCAAGGCGATGTTCCCCAGCTGGCAGCCGTCGCCGGAGCTGGCGCGCGTGCTCGAGGAGCTCTACACCGAAAAGCTGCTGGCCGACGAACAGACCGAGGGGGACTGGGAGCGCATCACACAGCTGCCGGCCGAATTTCCGAAACAGTTCGATTGCGGCCATCTCTATCGCCGGCTGAAGGTGAGCGATGCGTGGCTGCACTTCCAGCGCTTCGAGGAGGCGGTGGAGAACTACGACCGCATTTTCAACGACTGCACCGACGATGCCCTGCGACTTCAGGCTATGGAGCATGGTGTCTATCGCATCCCCGACGAGTACACCGCACGTTACGTTGCCGTGATGCGCCAGAAGAGCCTGCCGCCGGAGCTCGATGCCCGGGTAGCGCTGATCGAGTTTCAGCTGCTGATGCGCAAGTTGTCGGGCGAGCGCGATTCGGCACTGTTGGCCAAGCTCGATGCCATCGAGCCGCCGCTGCTGTCGCTGTGGCAGGAGCCGGTGGTGCAAAATCTGGCGTGGACCAATTTCGAGAATCAGCGCTATGCACATGCGCTCGAATTGTTCCAGCGGGCGCGTGCGATGGTGGACAGCGACTCCAACCTGCTTGGCGAGCTGATGAGCCTGAATGCGCTTGGGCGCCATGGCGAGCTGCGTACCATGATCGAGGGACAGCACGAACGCATCGGCAAGATGGAGTCGATGAGCAAGATTCTGCCTTTGCTCGCCGCCGCCTGTGCCGACCAGAAGGACGAGGCGTGCCAGCTGAAAGCCTACAACGAGATCGAGAGCTATCGCCCGCTGCACAACGACGAGATCTGGTCGCGCGGCTGGGTCTACTACCATCTCGGCAGCTACGCCAAGGCAGCTGACGACTTCGAGCTGATCTACCGTCAGGAACCGACCGAGTCGCACGCCAAACCGCTCTATCTCGCCCTCTCCAACGGCCATGATATTGCGCGCGCCCGTGCGGTGGCCGACGAAGTTGGCGGTCCGATTCGGCAGTATCTGGCCCTGGGCGAAGCAGAGGACTACTTCTATCGCAAGCTCTACCACAAGGCGCAGGCGGTCGACGAGCATGCCAATGCGGCGCTGGCCAATCTCGATTCCGACTGGTATCGCGGCGGCTACATGCTGCGCCATCGCGGCGGCAATCTGGTCGAGCCGGTGAAGACGCAATTCTCGCAGGAGAAGTTCATCGTTGAGGGCGGGCGCTGGTTGGAGCGCGATCGCGAGCTCAATGCCCGCATCGAGTACACCCGCATTAGCGCCGGTGTGCCGCAGTTGGTGCCTGGCGCCGAGTTTGGCACTTTCCCGGTCGGCGGCCTGCTCGCCTTCCCGCTCAAGACGCAAATGAGCGGTTTCGAGTGGAGCGTCGGATATCGCAAGGAGGGGTGGTTCTCCTACTACGGCGAGATCGGTCAGGGGTTCATCGGCGGTCCGTTGAAGGCGCCGATCAAAGGCAAGCTCGGTGTGCTGCAACAGTACGATGCAGGCGGCAGTATTCGCGGCGAGCTATTCCGGCAGCCTGTGCACGAGTTCCTCGTCTCCTATGCCGGCTCGATTGACCCCTTCTCCGGCCGCTATTGGGGCGGTGTTTCGCGCAGTGGCGGCCGTTTCGACGGCTACAACCCGATCTCCGGCAATTTCGGCGTCGCCTATCAGGGGCAGCTGGAGTGGCTGACCGGCACCAATGTGGCCACCAACCGCCATGTCGGCGGCGGCATCACCCTGCCGTATAACCTTCAGCTGTTCGGCAACAGCGAGTGGGGACTCGGACCGCAGCTGCGTTTCGAGCGTTATCGCATGGATCAGGGATACTTCACCTTCGGCCACGGCGCCTACTTCAGCCCGCAGCGCTACACCGCCTGGGGGCTGTTCCTGCGCGGCGTTTCGATTGAGCCGCGTCCGATGAACTACGAGTTTACCGGCTTCTATGGACGCCAGGCCTATACCCGCGCGCCCTCGCCGGTGTTGCCGCTGACGCCGAATGTCCCCACGGCTGTCGGCGCACCGCTCTATCCGGGGATGAATGTTTCGGAGACCACCTACAACTTGCAGCTGCGCGCCATCTACGCGATGGGCGAGCATTGGCAGCTTGGCGCCGAAGGCGGCTACGCCAAGAGCAGCTTCCCGCTCCCCGGCGGCGTGGCCAGTATTTTTCAGGATTATGCCTACATGCTCTATCTCACCTGGTCGCCGGGAGCGCGTAACCAGTCCCTCAGCAGCGACTATCCGGCCTACCGCCTGACGCCGCTCTATTGATCGGAATGGGGTGAGGAGCATGGGTGCACCCATCCTCACCGCAGCGCAGATGCGCTGGTGTGATCGGCAGATGGCCCAGCGCGGCCTTGCCGACGGTCTTGCCTTGATGCAACGGGCGGGCGAATCGCTGGCTGCGGCTGCCGAACGTCTTGCCCCTGCGAGCTGTTGTTTCGTTGTTTTGGCCGGCCCCGGCAATAACGGTGGCGACGCCTTTGTCGCTGCCCGTCTGCTGCACGAAGCGGGACGACGGGTGCGGTTGCTGAATCTGACCCCCATCGAATCGATGCGTGGCGAGGCGCTCCAGCATGCCGAGCTGGCGCTTGCCGCAGGTGTACCTGCCTTCACCACCTCCGATCTGTCCGATGACTCCCTGCTCGAACTCTTCGGCCGCTGCGGCTTGCTCGTCGATGGCCTTTTCGGCACCGGTCTGTCCCGACCGCTGTCCGGCGAAGCAGCGCGCCTGATCTCACTGTTCAATCGCTCCGACACCCCCGTTCTATCGGTCGATCTACCCAGTGGCCTCGATGCCGACAGCGGCAGGGTGCTGGGCACTGCCGTGCGTGCCGACTGGACGCTGCCGATTGCCGCCGACAAGTGGGGGCAGTGGCTGGGAGAGGGGCATGACCATGTCGGCGAGCTTTTGCAGCCGGCCGACATAGGCATGGAGCCGGGGCTGCTGCGCGAATCATTCGCTACCGTACCGGCAGCGCACCACTGCAGCGGCATGCGTTTAGGGAGCGAAAACATCGCCGCAGCATTTTCCGACCGCTCGCCGGCCGCACACAAAAACCGTTTCGGCCATCTGCGCATCTATGGTGGCAGCAAAGGCTATTCCGGGGCGCCGATATTGGCGGCGCGCGGCGCATTTGCCGCCGGCTGCGGGCTTGTCAGCGTGACGGTTCCAGGCGATGTCTGGCCGGTGGCAGCGGCCTCCATGCCGGAGGCGATGGTGCATGCCGAGGGCGAGGTCGATTTGGCGGGGATCGACGCACTGGCGATCGGGCCCGGCTGGAGCACCCGGTCATTGCCGTTCATGCAAAAGCTGATTGCATCGGATCTGCCGCTGCTGCTCGATGCCACGGCGCTGATGCTGCTTGCCGATCGACATGATCTCGGGGAACTGGTGGCACAGCGTGATGCAGCGGTCGTTCTGACGCCGCACCCCGGCGAGGCGGCGCGTCTGCTCGGCATATCGAACCGGGCGGTACAGGCCGATCGAATCGCGGCAGTCGTCGAATTGGCCCGACGCTTCAATGCAATCGTGCTCCTCAAGGGGGCCGGCACCCTGATTGCCAACCCGGCCGGTGAAGTTGCACTTTGCCCCTTCGGGAACAACCGATTGGCAGTGGCCGGCAGCGGCGATGTGCTGGCCGGGATGGTCGGGGCGCTGTTGGCGCGCGGCGTCGACCCCTTGCCGGCGGCACAGGCGGCGGTGGCGCTGCATGCGCTGGCTGGAGAAGGGGAGTGGTTCATGGCTTCGGGGTTGGCCGAGGCAGTGCATCGGTTGCGGTTACGAGAGGGGTGGCGATAGTGTTGTCTCAGTCTCTTCCCTTCCAAAACCGTCCTCCAATGTGTTAGAGCTCGGCCTATGACCGAATCATTCCGCATCGAGAAGCAAGCGCGTCCGCTCTCGCCGCGACTTTCTATCTATCGCTGGCATCCGGCCATGTTGGCCAGCATCGCCCATCGCGCCAGCGGCCTGCTGCTGATCGTTTTCGTGCCCGTCTTTCTCTTTCTGCTCTACGGCATGGTCGGTTCGGAAGAGGCGTTTGCCGCCATTTCCGGACTGCTGCACACCCCGCTCGGCAAGCTGATGCTGTGGCTGGTCGGTCTGGCGCTCGCCTACCACTGGGCCAACGGCCTGCGTTTTCTGCTGATCGATGCCGGCATTGGCGAGGGACGCGCCATGCTGCGCA
>Ga0233416_10000108_pt1 | contig 23395 bp, 19 predicted proteins | sample Sediment_Towuti__2_FD_188638 | JGI IMG/M metagenome (GOLD analysis project Ga0233416, IMG submission 188638) | Sediment microbial communities from Lake Towuti, South Sulawesi, Indonesia - Sediment_Towuti_2014_0_MG | ecosystem: Environmental > Aquatic > Freshwater > Lake > Sediment | place... | reverse complement strand
TCCGTGTCGCGAAGGCGATCTCCGTTGGTCCCCAGACCGGGGCTGAGACGCGGCCGCTGCGGACGGTCTTGACTGTCCGCGTCGCGAGGTCGATCACGTTCAGCGTCGCGCGACTACTGACAGCCGAGTCGCTGGGGAACCGGACGTATGCGAGCTGCGTCGAGTCGGGTGAGAAGCTCACCTGATCGTCGAAGAAGCCGTTCGCGAGCGTCGTCTTCGTGCCGCTCTCGGCATCGATCAGGCGCAGACGTTCGGGCTTACCCTCGCGGACGACCTCCACGCAGGCGAGTTTCGTCGAGTCCGGCGACCAGTAGACATTCGCACAGCCGAGCGGGATCACGCGTCGCGGCGCACCGCCGGATGTGGCATAGAGCTCCAGCCTCAGCTTCGTCCAGTTGACGTCTGAGTCGACCACGGCGATCTGCATGCCGTCGGGCGAGACATAGGCATACCAGCCGGTCGTAAGCACGCGGCTGCCGCTGCCGTCGGGGCGAGCGACGACGATCTTGGCCGGCTTCTGCGAGCCGGTCTTGCCGAACCTCGCGACGACCAGCACGCCTGATGTCGCCGTTCGAAGGGTTGGAGCCGAGGTCGACGGAGCCGCCCCTGCCGTCAACGGACCGCCGCCCCCGGAGAAGCCCCCCTTACCCGAGCCCGTAATCGTCGTGATCGTGCCGCCGCTCGAGACGCCGGACGCACCTGTGACGACAACCACGGCCACAACGGCGGCCAGAACTACACCCAGTGAGAGCCTCATCCGAACTCCGCCTCCCGCTCGAAAATTCATGATCCGATCCGGATGACGCCGTCCCGATTGATCAGAAAGCCCTTCCGTGACCGGATCACCGTGCACGCAACACCCGTCGTCTGCGAGACGCAGCGGAATGGCCCGGCGTTGACCGTGCCTGACCGGGAACGCGAGGATCGCGGCGACCGAAACCGCCCATGAAAGGCCCGTCGGACTCGGGATGTCACGACGACCCTCCAGGAGGGACTCGCTTTGCTCAAGGCACGAGCCTTAACTTTATTGCCGCGTAGGTTCCCGCGACCTGCGGGCCGGGGAAAAAGCAGCTTCCGGTCGTCATCTTCACGGTGACGCGAACGGCGCTGCCTCTCTGTCTCCAATTCCAATTGAGGGACGCCGGACCACGATGTTCGCACGCAACGAGGTAGCTGAAGCCAAACCCGCGGGGCACTGTCGCCCACCCGAGGGGCGTCGTCACCCTATACACCTGCAAGCTCACTGCTCGTAGCTGCGCCGATTTGAACCCGAGGTGGTAGGTGGCGCTTTGGTCCGGACGAGACGGCCACAGAAGTCGATACGTCCGGGTGCGTGCCAACGGTGCCGCTTGGCGCACCTGGAGTGACGTTCGGGTGGCAGCGAGCGAGCCGTTCGGGTTCGCTCCTATGCTGGAGTTAGCGAACGCGCCGGTCGTGAAGACCGCGCCCACGACGGCCATGCCCACGCTCAGCCGCAGCGCTGTCCGGCTCATCGCGACACCGCCACGGTGCGCTCTGAGATGGTGCTGTTGCCCGCCTTGTCGGTCGCCTTAACCAGGGCCCCGATCCACAACCACTTCCGCAAGGCGCGCGTCGCCACGTCCGCACCTCCTACAGTTCGTGCCCGCCGATTACGAGCTGGTGCGAAGCGAGGCCGCAGCGCCCAGTTCTCGCGCGCATCCTCGATTGGTCGACACCGGAAGTCAAGTTCAGAAGCTCGAACGGATCTCGCTGTCGGTTGCATCTCGAGGACGGTACGTCCGGCGGGAGCTCGTGTCGTTCTCCCCGGCGACGGCCCGAACGTGATCGCGGACACACAGCACTCACGCGCTCTAGGAGAGGACGGGTCCAGGACCGCCGCCGCCCGCGCTTGGCTCGGACGCCGAGCCGAGCAATAGTGCGACGGATGAGTGCGCAGCCGACCGGCACGGTGACCCTTCTCTTCACTGACGTCGAGGGATCGACACGTTTGCTCAAGAAGCTCGGCTCGCGGCACTACGGCGAGTCACTGGGTTTGCATCGGCGCCTGTTGCGCGAGGCCTTCGAGCGCCATGGCGGCTACGAGGTCGATTACGAGGGCGACTCGTTCTTCGTCGCGTTCTCGGACGCGAAGGCGGCGGTGCTGGCGGCGGGCGAGGCGCAGGCGGCGCTGGCGCAGGCGGAGTGGCCGGACGGCGAGAGGTTTCTGGTGCGGATGGGCATCCACACTGGAGAACCGGTCGCCGAGCCCCCGAAGTACGTCGGGCTCGACGTCCACTTGGCTGCGCGGATCATGGCCGCGGGGCATGGCGGGCAGGTCCTGCTCAGCGAGGCCACGTACGGGTTGGCCGAGACGCCGGCGGCCGATCTCGGCGAGCACAGGCTGAAGGACTTCGACGAGCCAGCGCGGCTGTTCCAGCTGGGCGGTCGCAGGTTCCCTCCGCTGCGCACCGTTGCGAACACGAACCTCGTGCGTCCTTCGACGAGCTTCGTCGGCCGCGAGGAGGAGCTCACCCAGGTGCTCGAACTCCTGCGCTCGGAGGCCCGGCTCCTCACCCTGACGGGCCCCGGCGGTGCAGGCAAGACACGGTTGGCTCTGGAGGCCGCGTTCGAATCGGTCGAGCACTACCCGAACGGGGTGTGGCTCGTCCCGCTCGCGTCGGTCACCGACGGGGCGTTCATCGAGCCTGCGATCGCCGACACCCTTGGCGTGCGCGGCGTGCTGCACGAGGGCCTGCGCTCCAAGCGACTGTTGCTCGTGCTCGACAACCTCGAGCAGCTGCGCGCGGCCCCTGCGATCGTCGCCGGACTCCTCGATGCCTGTCCGGAGCTGCGCGTACTGGCGACGAGCCGGGGGCGACTCGACCTCTCGCTCGAGCAGGAGTACCCGGTCCCGCCCCTCCAAACTGCCGCGGCCGTCGAGCTCTTTGTCCAGCGCGCCCGCCTACGCCTGCCCGGGTTCGAGCCTGACGGATCCGCACTCGAAATCGCTCGCCGTCTCGACGGTCTCCCGCTCGCGGTCGAGCTCGCCGCCGCCCGGGTGAAGGTGCTCGCTCCGGCGCAGATCCTCGAGCGTCTCGACCGAAGCTTGGACGTCATCGGCGGCGGTCCGAGTGATCTGCCCGAGCGGCAGCGCACTCTGCGCGCGACGCTCGACTGGAGCTACCACCTCCTCGACGAGGCGGAGCAGACGCTCTTCTGTCGGCTGGGGGTCTTTGCCGGCACTTTCGACCTGGACGCCGCCGAAGCAGTCGGCGCCGGCAGTCTCGACACGCTCGAATCGCTCGTCGACAAGAGCTTGCTCCGGCGAGACGACCGAGGTCGCTTCGGCATGCTGCAGGTGCTGCGCGAGTACGCGCGCAGCCGGCTCGACGCCGCAGGCGAGACTCATGACACCTCGCTCGCGCACGCGCACTATTACCGGGACCTCGTCGAGCTGATCGAGCCCGAGCTGAAGTCGTCACGGCGCCGCGAGTTGATCGATCGCCTGGAGGCTGATCACACCAACTTCGTGCGAGCGATCGAGTGGGCGCTCGACGTCGACGACACGGAGCTGGCCCTCGACCTCTTCGGGAAACTCCGGGCTGTCTGGTTTGATCGCGGTCAGCGCGAGGGTTGGGTGCTGGCTCAGCGTGTCCTCGCTGCATCGCCGGCGCGAAGGACGTCCGCCCGCGGGCTCGCTCTCGGCGGCGCGGCTCCTCTGGCGCTCGCGTACGACGTCGACCAAGCGGTGTCGCTCGCCGAGCAGGCGCTCGAGATCTTCGTGGAGCTGGACGACTCGGTCAGCATCGCCAATCTCTCAGTGCTCCTCGGCAACGTCTACCAGGCGATCGGGCGACCGGGCGGCCGGGAACTGCTCGAACGCGGTCTGGGAAGCTTGCAGGCTGCCGGCGACAACTACGGGGCGACCATCGCCACGGCGAACCTCAGCGACTTCGCTCTGCAGGAAGGCGACTTTGCCGCTGCGGCTCGGCTCGCCGAGCAGGCCGAAGCACGAGCCCGCGAACACGGCTTCGAGGATCTCGAAGGGACTGCGACCTTCAATCATGCGGTCGCGCTCGTCCTCGCGTCTGACCCGGGAGCCGCCGAGATCGCCCGCTCGGCGCTCCGGCTCGCCGCACGCACCAAGTTGCAGCTCTGGATCGGCATGAGCCTGTTCGCGGTCGCCGCAGCGGTCGCCGGCGGCGAGCCCAGGCGGGCCGCGCTTCTGCTCGGCGCAGCCGAGACGGAGCTCCAAGACGCGCACCTGCCTCCGGTCGAGACAGCTGTGTACGACAAGGCCACCGCTATGAGTCGAGATGCCCTCGGGACAGACTCGTTCGAGCAGCTGCTGGAGGAAGGTCGTCTCCTGTCGCGCGAGGCAGCAGTCGAGCTCGGCCTCGCGACCGGCGACGGACCGAAGTCGGAGCGCGGTGGTGCGCTTGGCGCCGCCACGGGGCTTCCCTAGGCTCGGGGCGTGGAGTTTCGACTCCTGGCGGACGTTCCACCCGAGGATGTGCGGGCGCTTCTGTCGATCTCGCGTCGCCGCTCGTTCGCGAAGGGCGAGGTCGTATTCCACCGTGACGACCCAGGCGACTCGTTGCATCTGATTGTGAAGGGCAGCTTTGCCATTCGCATCATGACTCCCGTCGGAGACACCGTGACGGTGGCGGTACGGGGACCGGGCGACAACTTCGGCGAGATGGCGCTCGCCGACCCCGACTCGCGCCGCTCGGCCACGGTTGCCGCCCTCCAGCCGTCGGTGACGATGGCGATCTACTACGGCGCGTTCGACCGTCTCCGCGCACAGCACCCGCAGATCAACCGGGTGCTCAACGCGTTCCTCGTGGCGGAGATCCGGCGCCAGAACGAGCTGTTGCTCGACGCGCTCTACGTCCCCGCAGACCGCCGGGTGCTGCGCCGCCTCGCCGAGCTGTACGCGGACGACGACGGCGTCATCGCGCTCACCCAGGAAGAAATCGGCCAGATCGCCGGAACCACCCGCGCGACCGTCAACCGCGTGCTCCGCGAGCAGGAAGAACGGGGCACGATCGCGCTCAAACGTGGCGAGACCAAGGTCATCGACCGCGAATCGCTCGTACACGCCGCGCACTCCGGTAGGTCACCTCGATGACGGATCACGCTTCTCGCCGGAGGCGTGACTCCGCGAGCACGTGTAGACCGTCGCCCGAAGACGCTCGTCGACACGTCCGCCGCAACCAACGGTCCGCAGTTTGAGCACCAGCGAGCTCAGCTCCTCCGTCGAGGGCTACTTGGGGCCGAGGTCGGAGTCGTCGAAGTCGTCTCGCCGTGGACTCCGTCGCCTTCGCCGCCTCCGCCGACAACGGGTGGTTGTACGCTGCGACGCACACGTTCGTCTCCGCTTCCTGCTCAGGCGTAGTCCGCGGGCTCTATCACCGGCCACGCGATTCCGGGTGAGCCAGGGCGGGTTTACCCGACGGCCGACCTCTTCCGTAATCGAGAAGGGGTCAGACGGTGGTCAGATTGGCTTGGTCAAGCCAGCCTCGGCGTACGCGTGCGAACTACGTGCGAACGTCAGAAAGAGCCCGCGAGTGCCCGCGCATGACAGCCGTTTTCAGTCCAGGCACAGGAAATCGCCATATGCAGGGACTTTCGTGAAGCCCTCTGACGGACTCGAACCGTCGACCCCCTCCTTACCATGGAGGTGCTCTACCGACTGAGCTAAGAGGGCGAGAGACCTAGCGTAGCGAGTCAGACCGCGACGAGGTACACGGCGACGAGCTGCACCACGACCGCCGCGGTCACGAGCAGATGGAAGACCTCGTGGAAGCCGAAGGTGTGCGGGAACGGGTTCGGCCAGTGGGTCGCGTACGTGAGCGCGCCGAGGGTGTAGAGGGCCCCGCCCACGATCAGGAGCACGCCGCCCGCGACGCCGACGGCGCCGAACAGCTGCGGCGCGGCGATGATGCCGACCCAGCCGACGAGCAGGTAGGCGGGGGCCGTCACCCACTTCGGGGCGTCGATCCACGCGAGATTGGCGAGCAGTCCGAGGGCTGCGCCGCACCAGACGCACGTGAGCACGACGACCGGCAGCCAGCCGCCGAACGAGAGGAGCGCGAAGGGCGTGTACGTCCCCGCGATGAAGACGAAGATCATCGCGTGGTCGAGCCGCCGCGCCCAGGCCCGGCGGCGCGCCGTCTTCCACGAGACCCGGTGGTAGAGAGCGCTCGCGCCGAGCATCGCGGCCATTGCGACCGCGTAGACGGAGGTGGCGAGCCGGGCTCGGGCGCCGTCGGCGACGGCGATGAGAACGAGGCACGCGGGGAGCGCCGCGACGAGCGACCACTGGTGGATCACCCCTCGCAGCCGCGGCGTCGGAGGCTCGAGCATCGCGTAATTGTGCATGCGCGGTCGGCATGGGGGATCCGCCTGCAGGGAGACGTTGCGGTGGAGTCTCCTCCTCGAGCCTCGCGTTGCCCGGCATCGGCCCCGGAGCTCGGGATTGACACGGATGGCCGGGGTACACGTTCACCGGCGATGCCCAGGAGTTGGCCCGCCGGACGGAGGCGGGAATGCTTCCGACCTTCGTAGCGCAGGAGGGCTTTCAGGCGTAGTCGCTCGCTGCGACCGGGGACGAGATCCGGTCGCTCGGTGTATGGGACGGCGCCGAAGCTGCTGAAGCCGCGCACGCAACCGCCGCTGCCTGGTTCACCGAGAACATGGCCTGCGAGCTCGAGTCGATCGAGCGGCGCACGGGCGAGGCGTTGCTCCCGACATCGCTTGGGGTACCTCGCAGACGGCGCGCCGACGAGTCCGGGGGAGCGCGGCAGGCGCGCTTCCCCGCGCGACGAGAAGGTTCATGCAGGGGGGAGGATTCGAACCTCCGAAGGCTGAGCCAGCGGGTTTACAGCCCGCCCCCTTTGGCCACTCGGGAACCCCTGCGCGGGCGGGGAATTGTAGCCGCGGTGCCTCGCTCGGCCTACGATCGGGCAGTGGAGCGATGTGACGTCCTCGTCGTCGGCGCCGGGCCGGCGGGCTCGGCGACCGCCATCCGGCTCGCCCAGGGCGGCGCGGGCGTCCTCCTGGTCGACAAGGCGTGCTTCCCGAGGGACAAGCCGTGCGGCGGGGGTCTCACGGGGCGTGCGCTCCCGCACGCTCCGTGCGACGTCTCGCCGGTCGTCGAGCACGTCGTCGACCGGCTCGTGGTGCGGGTCGGGTACGGGGCGAAGCTCGCGCGCCGCGCGGCGTCGCCGGTCGTCCGCATGACGCAGCGCCGGCGGCTCGACCTGCACCTCGCCGAGGCGGCAGCCGGGGCGGGCGCCGACTTTCGCGACGGCGTCCGCGTGGAGGAGATCGAGCTCGCCGCAGATGGGGCCACCGCACGCATCGCCGGGTCGAGGGTTCATGCTTCCTACCTCGTCGGCGCGGATGGTGCAAACGGCGTCGTCGCGAAGGTCGCCGGCCTCGGCGACGGCATCGTCCGCGGTGTCGCGCTCGAGGGGAACGCCCGTTGGAGCGCCCTCGATCCGGCGCCGTATCGCGAGACGGCCTGGATCGAGCTCGGAGCCGTGTCCGGCGGGTACGGCTGGGTCTTCCCGAAGGGCGACCACGCGAATCTCGGGGTCGGGGGATGGCTGAGCGAGGGCCCGAACCTCGGCGCCCATCTCGAGCGGCTGGCAAGGGCGCACGGCCTCGAGCCCGGGGCGCTCGACGAGATCCGAGGCCACCGGCTGCCGATGCGAAGACCGGGGGCGCCCGCAGCCCGCGGGCGAGTGCTCCTCGTCGGCGACGCCGCCGGTCTCGTCGACCCCCTCTCGGGCGACGGGATCTACGAGGCGTTCCTCTCGGCGAGGCTCGCGACAGAGGCGATCCTCGCCGATTCGCCCGGCGAGTACGAGGCCGCGCTCTCCGCGGCCCTCGACCGCCACGCCTCCGCGTCGTGGAAGGCGAAGCGCGTTTCGGGCCGCTTCCCGAGGGCGTGCCTGTGGGCGCTGCGGGCCCCGGGCGTCTTCGCCGCGGTCACCCAGCTCCTGCGCGGTGACCTCGCGCACCCGAGCGAGGCCGGTGGGCTCGCGCGTCCCCCGTTGCGGATCCTCTCCCACCTCGCGGGCGCGGCGCCGCCGGTTCCGTAGCTGCTCAAGTGACCCCCGGCTCGTGCCGATGCACGAGCTGTCGATGGATCTGAATGCGGTGCTGCAGCGTGCCGTCGCAGCAGAGGACACGGTCACGACTCTCCCCCTCGTGCGGGAGAGCTGCGCGGGCTAGGCGCGAGCAGTGAGCGCTGCTGCTGCCGCCTTCGTCGCCGCCCCCGCCCTCGCGCTCGGCAGCTTCCTCAACGTCGTCGTCACGCGCGTGCCCGAGCGCCGCTCGCTCCTCCGACCTCCGTCGTCCTGCGGCAGCTGCGGGACGAGGATACTGTGGCGGGACAACGTGCCGGTGCTGTCGTGGGTGCTGCTTCGGGGGCACTGCCGGCACTGCGGCTCCGGGATCTCCGCGGTCTACCCGCTCGTCGAGGTGGCCACCGCCGCGCTCGTCGTCGCCTGCGTCCTCGCGTTCCGGGTTCCCGCCGAGGCCGCGCTCGCGGCGGCGTTCTGCGCGGTGCTGCTCGCGCTCTCGGTCATGGCCGCCCAGCGTCGGATCGTCCCGAACCGGATCGTCCTCCCGGCCGCCGGGATCGTGCTCGTCGCGCACACAGCGGTCGAGCCGAGCCTCGAGTGGCTCGTATGGTCGGTGGTCGCGGCCGGTGCTCTCCTCCTCGCCGTTCTCGCGTATCCGGAGGGTCTCGGCATCGGTGACGTGAAGCTCGCGCTGCTCCTCGGCGCCGCGCTGGGCGCAACCGTGACCGTGGCAGTGGCGATCGGGCTGCTCGCGGCGCTCCTCCCGACCGTGATCCTCGTCGCTCGCCACGGGGCCGCTGCCCGAAAGCTCGGCGTCCCCCTCGTTCCGTGTCTCTCGCTGGGCGCGGTCGTCGCGCTCTTTGCCGGGAGATCGATTCTGGACGCCTACGTCGGCCTCTTCTGAGCCGCCCGAGCATGTGGGCGCTGGGCACGTGCGGTAACCGCTTGACCGGAGTGCGAGAGCAGGACTGCGGTGAGCCCCGTCGCGACGAATCACGGAGGCCGCCGTCCGGAAACGGGTCGCGAGGATCCGTTCCGCGAGTCCCGCACGTCCCGGAATCTCGGCCCGGGAAGAGGGAGAGGCGCGGTCTCCCGCGCCTCTCCCGCACTCCAGCCGGCGCTCTTCCTACGCGCAGTCGTCGTTGTTCGTGAAGTCCGCGCTCGATGGCTCCGGACCCTCGACGCTCCACGTCTTGCCACTCACCGTGTCCGTGAGGCAGTAGCCCGTGGCGGTGGTCGACGCCACGGTCAGCGTCGCCGAGAGACTGGGGTCGATGGCCAAGAGCTTCGCAGCGGTCATGCCCTCGTACGAGCTGGCTCCGCCTGCGGACGCATCGTCGGCGAAGTACGCCTCGGCCGACGGAAGCGCCGCCCGAAGGTTCGCCTTGGCCGCGTTGTTCGCCGCTCGATCGCGGAACCCGAGGTAGGACGGGACGGCGATTGCGAGCAGGATGCCGATGATGATGATCACGACGAGTAGCTCGATCAGGGTGAAGCCCTGCTCCGAGCTCCCGTCGAGGCGGGTCTGAATCCGCTTGACCATGCCGCTTACTCCTTCCGCAGTCCGCAGTCGAGGGGAGAGGGGGCGCGGATGCCCTCGCAAGATCGGCAGTCGGATGGGGAGGGCCTACCCCAAATTGGGTGATCCCGTGGGTGAGGTCACCGGCGGCGCGGAGGGAAGAGTTGCGGCGGCTCCGGCGTGTGCTCAGTCGCAGCTCGTCGTCGTGACCCACGTGGTCGAGTGCCCTGGCCCGCCCGGCCGCACGGATGGGAGAGCGGGCCGGCCAAGCTCCCGCCGAGCCTCTCCGTCCCGTGGGTGTCGAGGATCGCGGCCTGCAGACGAGCCGAGGGAGATGCCGACAAGCGGTCGCTCCTTCCGAGCCGGCTGACACCCGCACACTCGTCCGCCTCAGTGATTTCACCGATGCCCGCTCCCGCGCGCCGCGAGACCATGGAGACGAAAGGAGAAGCGATGGCCACGCTGGTCAAGTGGGCGCCCTTCTCGGATCTCGACGTGTTCGAGCGGCGGATGCGCAGGATGCTCGAGGACTGGGGCGTCGCGCCCGCCCCGCTTCCGGCCGCCGACGTCTACGAGACGCCGAAGGAGCTCGTCGTCGAGCTCGAGGTTCCGGGCTACGACGAGAAGGAGCTCGCGCTCGAGGTCGCGGATCACACGCTGACGGTCAAGGGCGAGCAAAGGGCCGAGACGGAGGAGAAGGAGAAGACCTTCTTCGTCCACGAGCGGCTCGAGAAGCACTTCGAGCGGCGCTTCACGCTCCCGCCCGAGGTTGACACGGCACGCATCAACGCCACGTTCAAGGCGGGCGTGCTCGAGGTGCGCGTACCGAAGAGCGAGCCGGTGCAGCCCCGCACGATCGAGATCACGTCATAGCGCACCACACCGCAGAGGCGTGTGCCCGGCCGCGTCCGCCGGGCACACGCCCATCTGGCCGCCAGAGCTGTTCGAGATCGCCTCTCGTGGGCGGGCGTTTCCTTCCCGCGCCGCCGAAGCGCGATCGCTTCACTGCTCACCCAGTCTCGTAGCCGGCGAGCTCCGGGTCGAGGATCAGCACCGTCCGCCCCCCCTCCCCTCGACGAAGACGGTCGAGAGCGGCCTCGGCGCCGTCGAGACCGTCGACATGGGTGACGACGCCTGCGAGGTCGAGATGACCTGCCAGCGCGAGTTCGGCGAGCTCTGGGATCTCGGCCGCCGGGTCACCGGATCCGTAGTAGGTCCCGAGCAGCGACTTGTCGGACAGGAAGTCGATCGCCGGAACGGTCGCTTCGACGCCTTCCGGCGCCATCCCCACGACGATCGCCGCTCCTCCGGGGCGAGCCATCTCCCACGCGAGCCTGATGGTCTCACTGCGGCCGACGACCTCGAAGGCGCAGTCGACGCCGTCGCCGACGATGCGCCGGACGGCAGCCACGGGGGCTTCCTCCGCCGAGGAGTCGACGACGTGTGTCGCCCCCTGCGTCCGGGCGAGCGCGAGCTTCTCGGCGGCGCGGTCGACCGCGACGATCGGATCGGCACCCGCGCGCCGGGCGGCCGCGATCACCTGCAGCCCGACTCCGCCACAGCCCAGGACCGCGACCGACTGGCCGGGCCGAACGCGGGCCACGTTGCGCACGGCGCCCGTCCCCGTGACCACGCTGCATCCGAGGAGCGCCGCCTGCCACAGCGGGAGCTCCCCCGGAATGGGAACCGCGCCACCGGCCGCCACGACCGTGTGCTCCGCGAAGCAGGCCGTTCGCAGGCCGTGTTTGAGCGGCGTCCCGTCCGGGAGTCGAAGTCGGCTCGTCCCGTCCGGCAGCATCCCTCGAGACCCGTGCTCGGAGACGACCTCGCACAGGTTCGGCTTCCCTGCGAGGCAGTACCGGCAGGTGCGGCAGGCGGGGACGAAGCAGAAGGCGATGCGGTCGCCCCGCGCGACGTGGGTGACCGCTTCGCCGACCTCCTCGACGACGCCCGCGCCTTCGTGGCCGAGGACGATCGGCCAGTATCCGGGCCCGAGCTCGCCGTCCGCGTAGCGCACGTCCGAGTGGCAGACGCCCGCGGCGGCAACGCGGACGAGAACCTCGCCCGCCCTCGGCGGGTCGAGCTCCACCTCCTCGGTCGTCACCGGCTGCCCCGGGTGCCGGAGCACCGCGGCCCGCATTCTCATCGCGGCTGCCTCTCTTCGAGCTGAGTGAGAAGTGGGCCGTCTCTCACGGCAGGATCGTCCCCTTGTTCATCACTCCGCTCGGGTCGAAGGCCTGCTTGAGCGTCTCGAGGATCGAGTACGAGGAGCCGTGCTCGTCGCGCGCCCAGGGTGCGCGCGCCTTTCCGATCCCGTGGTGGTGCACGATCGACCCGCCCCGCCTCAGGGTCTCCTCGCAGATGATGGAGATGATCGGGAGGTAGATCCGCGTCGCCTCTTCCTCGGGCGCCACGTCGCCGAGGTCGTAGAAGTAGTTGAAGTACATGTTCGTCCCGTTGATGTAGCTGTGGGAGGAGTGCCCTCCCAGGAGCGTGATGCCCGGGATCTCGGCGCGGATGCGCGCGATCGCGGCCTCGTAGATGTCGTTGATGGAGCTCCAGCCGGCCGAGACCTCGGTCGTCCGGTTCACGTTCCGCGTCGTCCGGATCCGCTCGTCTTCGGCCTCGATCTTGTCCGGTCCCCACGTGAGGTCCTCGAACCACTCCCGGATGATCTCGCCGTCGACCGGCGAGCACTCCGGATGCCGGGCGACGATCTCCGCGATGCCCTCGGCGGTCGCGTTCGCCACACCGGCCGCACCCTCGGCCATGAACAGGAGGACGCACTCGTCCGGCCGCGCGAAGTGCGAGAAGTGGATGCTCCCGTCCTCCGGGTCGTAAAGGCGCGCGACGGACGGCTTGTACCCGGCGACCATGACCTCCCGCAGCGCTTCGAAGCCGGTCGTCATGCTCCCGAGTGTCCAGCCGAGGAAGACGTTGTTCTCCGGGAGGTACGGGAAGAGCTTGACCGTCACCTCGGTGATGAAGCAGAGCGCTCCCTCGTTCCCGATGACGACGTGGCGGAGGTCGGGGCCTGCGGCTCGCCGGGGCACGTTCTTGATCCTCGTCACCTCGCCGCGCGGGAAGACCGCCTCGAGCCCGACGACCATGTCCTCGATGCCTCCGTACAGCGTCGAGAGCTGACCGATGCTCCGCGTCGCGACGAGGCCACCCATGTGGGCGACGGGCTTCGACTGCGGTGAGTGCCCGGTCGTCAGCCCGAGCTCGCGCACGCGGTCCTCGAGCTCCTGGAGGGGGACGCCGCACTGGCAGGTCGCCTGCATGTCGTAGGGGTCGATGCTCAGGATCCGGTTCATCCCGGAGCCGTCGACGACGATCGAGTCCGGGACGACGGTCTCGAGGCCGCCCTCGGTCGCGGTCCCGCCGGTGCGCGGGACGACGTTGATCCCGTTCTCGTCCGCGAACGCGAGCACGTTCGCCACGTCCTCGGTGCTCGTCACCATCACCACCGCGGCCGGCGGGGGCATCGTGTAGGTGCCGAAGATCTTCTCGAGCTTCCGGAAGTTGTCGATGCTCCGCTCTCGCAGGAGCTGGTCGTCGGTGACGACCCGGTCCGGGCCGACGATCCTGCGTAGGCCCTCGACGATCGCGTCTCTGCTCAGTCCCATGGTCTCGTCCTTCTTGGAGTCGTAGGTTGGTCGATTCGTGTCGTATCAGTGGAAGAGCGGGTAGGCGCGCTCGAGGAGCGGATCGGTCGCCTCCCGGATGCGCTGGTAGATCGCCTCGTTCATGCGCAGGTAAATCTCGGTTCGCGCCGGGTCCGGGTCGAACGACTCGCGCGGATGCGTCATGGACGCGGCGGCGGTCTCGAGGTCCGTGTAGACACCGGTGGCGGCCGCGGCGCAGATCGCGGCGCCCAGACCGGCACCGCCGCCCGCGACGCTCCGCGACGCGGGGAGCCCGAAGCAGTCGGCGAAGATGCGCATGACCAGCGGGCTGGATGCGCCGCCGCCCGAGACGACGATCTCGCTGAGCGACGCACCGAGCTCGTCGCACATCGCGTCCACGTTGTGCTTCATGGTCAGCGCGATCGCCTCGAGGATCGACCGGTAGACGTGGCCGCGCGTGTGCCGCGCGTCGAACCCGATCATCATTCCCTTGCGGAACGGATGCTCGGTGGGCGCGAGCCAGTCGAGGACGGTCATGAGCCCGTCGCTCCCCGCGGGAGCTTCTTCGGCCTCGCGCTCCAGATACTGCTCACGCGTGAGCCCGAGCGACGCAGCGCGGTCGGCGAGCTCCTCGCCGAGGAGGTCGAGGAACCAGCTCAGTGTCCACATTCCACGCCTCACGCCGTGGCTCTCGTATAGGTACCGGTGGGGGAGGCAGGCGAAGTTCGTCCAGAACGCGACGGGCGAGTGGCGGTTCTCGCGCCCGTGGACCATGGCGGCGATGTAGGTGCCGAGCGAGACGAGGGCTGTCCGTTCGTCGAGCGAGCCCGTGCCGAGCATCTCCACGGCCTTGTCGTTCGCGGTCGCGGCGACGGGGAGCCCCTCCGGGATACCGGTCACGGCAGCCGCTTCCGCGGTGACGTGCCCGAGCACCTCCCCCGGCATCAGGAGCTCGAAGAGCATCTCTCGCGTCACCGCGAATCGGCCGTACAGAGCTGGGTCCGCGCTCCACTCCCACTCGTCCGTGTCGATGGGCCACTGGAGCAGGACGTTGGTGGCGACGGTGTCCCTGCGCTCGCCGGTGAACCGGTGGGTGAGGTAGCCGGACGACGTGGTCGCGTACGCGAGCTCGGGGTCGTAGGGCACGTACGGCTGGTACGCGCGCTCGTCCATCCAGCTCAGCACCGGCTCGACGAGTGACCCGTCTGCCCTGAGGAACGCCTTGCAGCAACGAATCGTGCAGAGGCCTACGCCCCCGATCTCCCGCGGATCGCCCGCGAAGGCGCCGAGCGCGTCGCGGCTCGCGGCGGCGATCGAGTCCCAGAGGTCGTCGTCGGGATGGAAGGCGATGCCGTGGCGAGGCCGCACGAGCGGTCGCAGTGTCCGCCGCCCTTCGGAGACGACGTTCCCCGCAGCATCGAAGACGACGACCTTGGAGCTCTGGGAGCCTCCGTCGATTCCCACGAGGTATGGCCCCCCGGTCATCTCTCGGACGCTTCGCCCTGCCGCCTCAGCGGACGAGGTAGCCGCCGTCGACGGAGAGGATGTGCCCGTTGACGTAGTCCGACGCTCGACTCGCAAGGAAGACGACGGCACCCATCAGGTCGGCGGGCTCCCCCCAGCGATCGGCGGGGATGTGCTCGAGGACGCGGCGATTCGTGTCCGGGTTGCTCCGGGTCGCCTCGGTGAGCGGGGTCGCGTAGTACCCGGGCGCGATCCCGTTCACCTGGATGTTGTGACGGGCGAGCTCGTCGCAGTACGCCTTCGTCAGACCGGCGATCCCGTGCTTCGTGGCCGCGTACGCGGGCGCGAGCTGGCCGCCGAGGAACGTGAAGACCGAGCAGACGTTGATGATCTTCCCGCTCCGCCTCGGCACCATCCGCTTCGCGGCCTCGTGGCTCATCTCGAAGGCCGCCGTGAGGTTGACGGCGACGGCTGGATCCCATTGCGGCCGGCCGAACTCGAGGACCTCGGCCATCGGGCAGATCCCCGCGCTGTTGACGAGGATGTCGACCGAGCCGAGCGTCTCGACGCACGCAGCGACGACCCGCGCCGGCTCTCCCGGCGCGGTGAGGTCGCTCTTCGTGAACGCGTACCGGACGCCCTCGGCTTCGATCAGCTCCCGGGTCGAGCCATCGTCGTCGACGAGGCTCGGCACGAGAACGTCGGCGCCGGCCTTGGCCAGTGCGACGGCGAACGCCTGCCCGAGGCCCGTGTTGCCGCCCGTGACGATGGCGTTCTTCCCTTCGAGCAAGAAGAAGCCGGTGCTGAAGTCCTTGAGGTCCATGTGTCGCCGAGCGTCGGTGCGGCCGCGCGCTACTCGCCGCTGTAGAACGGGTGCCAGACGGTGTCGCGGTCTGCGACGAGCTGGGCGGCCGCCTGTGGGTCGCGGCCCTCCACGCACATCCCGATCGCCTTGCGGACGGCGCTTCGCGTCGCTACCTGGACGGCGGTCTCATCCTCCGCACGGGCGTCGAGCCAGAGCGCGACGAGCACGATCAGGTCGCCGGTCGCCTCGAGCAGGCCGTCGGCGACGGCGTCGAGAACCGCCCGCCCGACGCCGAGCGGCCCGGGCCCCCACGTCATCTTCTCGATCTGCTCGTTCGTGGCCGTCGTCTTGTTCATCATCAGCGTCGGCGGCCAGATCGGCTGATACTCGGGCTGGGAGCGCCCGACACAGCAGAGCACCGGCGTGTGGCCGGGGGAGGGGTGAGCGAACATCGAGATCGCTGCGGCGGCGGTCGGCGAGCCCCGCCGCGCGAGGACGACGTTGACGTGAGCCCCGTTCGGTGAGAGGCCACCCCAGCCTTCGCCGATGCGGCCGTCCAGCTCGTCCAGGTTCATGATGGTCCTCCGTTTGTCGCGGGCAGGGACGGGTCGAGGACGACGCGGAGTGCGTCTCCCGAGTTCATCAGCGCGAACGCGTGGTCGACCTCCTCGAGCGGCAGCCTGTGGGACACCAGCCGGTCGAGGGGCAGGCGTCCCGAGCGATAGAGGTCGAGGATCTTCGGGAAGTCGCGCTCGGGGCGGGCAGAGCCGTAGATGGATCCGAGCACGCGTCGCTCCAGCCGCGGGATCGTCAGCGCCGGGAGGGGGAGGACCGTGTCGGGATGGGAGATCCCGATCAGCACGGCAGCCCCGCGGCCGCGGGTGGCGAGGACGGCGGCGCGCATCGCCTCGCTGCGCCCGGTCGCCTCGATCGCGTAGTCGACTCCCCCGCCGGAGGCGTCCCGGATCGCCTCGGCCGTGTCCTCCGCGGTGCCGGCCCACAGGACCCCGGCGGTCGCGCCCAGCGCCTTCGCCGCCTCGAGCTTCGCGGGAGCTGCATCCACGGCGATCACCGGCTCCGCGCCGACGGCCACAGCGGCCATGAGCGCGGAGAGCCCGACCCCCCCGCAGCCGACGATCGCAACCCGATCGCCCGGGCGAACGCCGGCGGTGTTCCACACGGCGCCGACGCCGGTCGTGATCCCGCAGCCGACGAGGCTCGCGACGTCGAACGGTGCGTCGTGCGAGATCCGCACGCATGACCGTTCGTGCACGACGCACGCCTCCGCGAAGGTCGACAGGAAGCAGTAGTGGTACACGGTCTCGCCGCCGCGCGAAAGGCGTGTGGTCTCGTCGAGCAACCCGCCGGCGCCCATCGCGGGCCAGATCGTCGAGCAGAGCTGCGGGAGGTCGCGGTAGCACTCCTCGCAGTTCCCGCACGAGGGCGTCCACGAGAGTGCCACCCGGTCGCCCACCGCGACCCGCGAGACGCTCTCGCCGACGGCCTCCACGACCCCCGCGCCCTCATGACCGAGCACGACCGGGAACGGAGTACCAGTCGTCCCGTCGACGGCGTTGTAGTCGGATCGACAGACGCCGCTCGCCCCGAGGCGTACGAGCACCTCGCCGGGTCGTGGAGGAGCGAGGTCGAGCTCTTCCATCCTGGATGAGCCGCCGACGCCCTCCAGGACCGCCGCACGGATCCTCACGCGTGGACGTCCGCCTTGCGTGCCTGCAGGCGCCGCAGCTCCTCGATCGGGATGTGGCAGCGCATCGAGTGGTTCGGCTCGACCTCGACGAGCGGAGGCTCCTCCGTCTTGCAGATCTCGCCCAGGAACCGCGGGCAGCGCGTGTGGAAGACGCAGCCCGAGGGTGGCTCGGCGGCGCTCGGGATGTCGCCCTCGAGCTTGATCCGGTCTCGCCCGCCCCCGTCGATCGTCGGGACGGCGGAGAGCAGCGCCTCGGTGTATGGATGGTGCGGCCCGTCGAAGACCACGTCGGCAGGCCCGAGCTCCTGGAGTCGACCGAGGTAGAGCACGGCGATCCGGTCGGAGATGTAGCGGACGACGCCGAGGTCGTGGCTGATGAATATGTACGAGACTCCCTGCTCGGCCTGCAGCTCGACGAGCAGGTTGAGGATCGCAGCCTGGACGGAGACGTCCAGCGCGGACGTCGGCTCGTCGCAGACGACGAGCTTGGGCTCGCCGGCGAAGGCGCGGGCGATCGCCACCCGCTGCTTGAGGCCGCCGGAGAGCTGCACGGGCTTCTGGGTGAGCGTGCGCTCGGTGACGCGGACGCGGTCTGCCAGAGCGGAGACGCGGGCATTCGCCTCGGATCCGCCGACCCCGGTGAGCTTCTGCATCGAGCGGGTGAGGATCCTGCGCACGGAGTGCCGCCTGTTGAGGGCCGAGTCGGGGTTCTGGTAGACGATCTGGAGGGCCCGCAGGTCGTTCTTCGTCCGCTTCTGGAAGCGTGGGGGGAGCGTGCGGCCGTCGAGCTCCACTCCACCCGAGCTCGGGCCGATGATCCCGAGCAGCGTGCGTGCGAGCGTCGTCTTGCCGCTTCCCGACTCGCCCACGAGGCCGAGGGTCTCACCGGGCCAGATCGCGGCGCTGACCCCGACGAGTGCGTGGATGTCGGAGCCGTGCTGCTGGAAGACCTTGCCGAGGTCGTCGAACTCGAGCACCGGAGTCGCACTGCGGTCGATCGCCGGGAGGGTGAGATCGGCCCTCTCCTCGCGAGGGAGCTCCTGCGCCCGCGTGTGGTGGAAGCAGCGCGCGTTGTGCTCCGGGCCGACCGTCTCGAGATCCGGCTCCTCCCCCCGGCAGTGGTCGTCGGCGAGCGCGCAGCGGTCGGCGAAGACGCACCCGGGGATCGTCGCGCCGAGGCTCGGGAGGAAGCCCGGGATCGTGTCGAGTCGCCCGTGGTCCTTCCGGACACCGCCGCGCGGGATGCAGCGCAGGAGGCCGACCGTGTAGGGGTGGCGCGGATCCTGCAGCACCGTCTCGACAGGTCCTTCCTCGACGAGTCGGCCAGCGTAGAGGACGCCGACGTGATCGCACATCTTCGAGATCACGCCGAGGTTGTGACTGATGAAGAGGACGGCCGTCTCGATCTCGGCCTGGAGGTTGGCGACCAGGTCGAGCACCTCTGCTTCGACGGTCGCATCGAGCCCCGTCGTCGGCTCGTCGAGGATGAGGAGCGCCGGGTCCTTGGCGAGCGCCATCGCGATCACGACGCGCTGCTGCATCCCACCCGAGAGCTGGTGCGGATAGCGGCCCATCACGGACGACGGGTCGGCGATCTGCACGCGCGCCAACGCCTCGCGGGCGCGCTCCTCCGCCTCCTTGCCGGCGACCCCCAGCACCGTGAACGCCTCGGCGACCTGCGGGCCGACGCGCAGGCCCGGGTTCAGGGCCGCGCCGGGGTTCTGGTAGACCATCGACACCGTGCGGGCGTGGTAGTCGCGGAGCCCCCTGCCTCCCAGCGCGAGGACGCCCCGCCCGGCGACCGAGATCGACCCGGCCGTGACCCGCCCGTTTCGCGGGAGGTAGCGGACGATGCCGAGCGCTGCCGTGGACTTCCCGCAGCCCGACTCGCCGACGAGCCCGTACGAGCGTCCGCGCTCGATCGAGAACGAGACACCTCGGAGCACCGGCCGGTCGACGCCGCGCACCTTGTAGACGAGCTCGAGATCCTGAACCTCGAGCGCTCTGACTTCCGCGCCGTCCGCCGCCGTTGGCGCCAGTACCTCGGTCACCGCTCGTACACCTCGCGCACCCCGTCCGCGACGAGGTTCGCCGACACGACGAGGCTCGCGATCGCGAGCGCCGGGAACAGCGTCATCCACCAGTACGGGTCGATGAACGTGTAGTACTGGTTGATCTGCGCCGCCCAGTCGGGCGACGGCGGCTGCACCCCGAAGCCGATGAAGGTGAGGGTGGCCACGTAGAAGATCGCGTAGCCGAGGCGCACCGTGAACTCGACGACGACGGGCGCGAGGACGTTGGGGAGGATCTCCCGGAACATGATGTACGGAGACCGCTCGCCGCGGAGTCGCGCGGCCTGGACGTAGTCGAGCTCCGCCTCGGCGAGCACCGATGCGCGGACGGTGCGCGAGATCGGGGCCGTCATGATCAGACCGATCGTGAGTGCGACCACCCAGCGCGACGAGCTCCCGACGGCGGTCACGATCAGGATGGCCGTGACGATCACCGGCAGCGAGAGGATGGCGTCGATCACGCGACTCGTGACGTCGTCGAAGATCCCACGGAAGAAGCCGGTCATGAGCCCGAGGATCGTGCCCAGGACGGTGGCGATCAACGTCGCCGCGGGTGCGATGAGAAGCACGCTGCGCGATCCGGCGAGCACGCGGGAGAAGACGTCGCGCCCGTTCGTGTCCGTTCCGAACGGGAAGTCGAGGCTCGGCGGCTCGTTGACCGGCAGCTGGTTGTCGAAGATCGGGTCGTACGGGCAGACGATGCCCGGGAAGAGGGCGCAGAAGATCCAGAACGCGATGACGACCGTGCCGACGATGACCGTCGGCATCCGCAGCAGGAGGCGCAGCCGCTCCGAGCGTGCAGCGCTCGCCTCGCTCTTCGCCGACTCCTGAATCGGCGTCGGCTCTGGGGCGGCCAGCGAGGTCATTCGAGCGCCTCGAGGCGGATCCGGGGGTTCAGCGCGGCATAGAGGACGTCCGCGATCAGCGTGACGAGGAGGTAGACGACGCCGACGACGAGGACGCCTGCGGTCAAGAGCGGGAGGTCCTTCTCGCGGGCGGCCTCGTAGATCAGGAGGCCGATGCCCTGGTAGTTGAAGAGCACCTCGACGGCGACGAGGCCGCCGACGAGGTAGCCGACCTGCACGGCGACGACCGCGATCGTCGGGAGCAGCGCGTTGCGCAGGACGTGCCTGCGGACGACGACCGACGAGGCGAGGCCCTTGAGGTACGCGGTGCGGGTGTAGTCGCTGTCGAGCGCCTCGATCATCCCCGCGCGGGTGATGCGGGCGATGTAGCCGAAGAGCACGAGCGTGAGGGTCAGCGCGGGCAGCACGAGGTACTCGAGCTGGGTGAGGAGGTTCGACCCTTCGGGCGCCTGCGCGGTCACGGGCAGCCACCCGAGCCAGATCCCGAAGACGAGGATAAGGACGATCCCGGTGACGAACTCGGGCATCGCGGCGAAGGAGATGCCCGCGATCGTGATCGCCCGGTCCGTGATCCCGCCGTAGCGGAGCCCGGCGACGATGCCGCCGAGGATCGAGACCGGGACGACCATCAGGAAGGCGACGAGAGCGAGCTTCAGCGAGTTCTTGAGCGCCGGCTGCAGGAGGTCCCAGGCCGGAACCTGGAGCGTCAGCGACTGTCCGAGGTCGCCCTGCACGAGGCCGCTGGCCCAGTCCCAGTACTGCACGAGGATCGGCCGGTCGGTGCCGAGCTGCTCGTTGAGGGCGTCGACGGACTCCTGGGTCGCGAACGGTCCGAGCACCGAGCGCCCGACGTTGCCGGGAAGGATCGTCGAGATGGCGAAGACGATGACGCTCAGCAGGAAGAGCGTGACGAGCGCGAGCCCGAGGCGCTTGAGGAGGAAGCGGATCATCGTCGCCGGGCGGCGCACGCCGGGGGCGGGCCCGGGCCCGCCCCCGGCGCTCGTCCTCTACGCCAGGCTGACCTTCGCCAGGCGCACGTGCGAGATCCCCTCGGGAACGTAGTTCTTGACCTTCGAGGAGCTCGCCGTCACGTAGTTGATGAAGTAGTTGGTGATGACCGGCGTGTCTTTCAGCAGGATTCCGGCCATCTTCTTGGTCGCCGCGCGCTGGGCCGACACTTCGGCCGCGGCGAGGTACGTCCGTGCCAGCGAGTCGAACGCGGGGTTCTTGTAGTGGGACGCGTTCCAGTCGCCGGTCGAGAGGTAGCAGCGGGAGAGATAGATGTTGGGCACGCCTCGCGCTCCGTACTCCGTGAGCGAGCATGTCCGGTTGAGCCACGGGGTCGTAGTGGCGTAGTCGGCCCCGGCCGGCTCCGAGTCGTAGTACTTCGAGACGTCCATCACCTCGAGGCCGACGTTGATCCCCGCCTCGCGGCAGTAGGCCTGCATCGCCGCGGCGTGGTCGGTGTGGTCGAGGAAGTTCCAGGTGGTGATGTTGAACTTGAGGCCCTCGGCGTTCGCCGCCTTGAGCAGGGCTTTGGCCAGCGTGATGTCCTGCTTGCGCTGCCCGACGGACGGGTCGCTCGACGCAAACCCCTTCCAGAAGGGGTTGTCGTTGCCGACCGTCGCTGCGCCGAGCATCACACGGTCCACGAGCTGCGGACGGTTCGCGCAGAGGGCGATCGCTCGCCGCACCCGTGGGTCGCGCAGCGGCCCGGCGTCGGTTCGCATGCAGAGCTGCCGGTGCGCTGCGGTGGGGAGGCTGTAGGTCTTGAACTTCGAGTTGTTCTTGAACGGCTGCAGCTCCTGCGGCGACAGCTGCATGGCGAGGTCGATCTGCCCGCCGCGCAGCGCGAGCACGAGCGGCGCCGAGCCGGTGAAGTACGTCGCCCTGACGCCGTCGAGCGGCGGGCGGCCGCCCCAGTAGGCGTCGTGGCGGACGAGATCGGCGCTCCGCTTCTCGACGAGCGACTTGAGCTTGAAGGCCCCGGTCCCGACCATCCCGTTCTTGACCCACTGCCCGGGCCGTGCCGCATCGGCCGCGCGCTGGATGATCGCCTGGTAGGTGGTCTGGCTGACCAGGTACGGGAACGCGCCGAGCGGCAGCTTCAGCTTGAACCGGACGGCGTACTTCCCGACTGCCGACACGCCGGCGGCATCGAAGTACGGCGTGAGGCCGGCGTTCGACTCCTTGGCGCCGACGTACTGCTTCATGCTCGCGACGACGTCCTTCGACGTCATCTCCTGGCCGTTGTGGAACTTGACGCCCTTGCGGAGCTGGAAGACCCACTCGGTCGCGTCCTTGTTCGGCTTCCAGCTCGTCGCGAGCCACGGCACGACCTGCCCCTTCGGGTTGGTGAAGGTCAGGTACTCGCCCGGAATCCCGGAGAGCGCGAGGGCACCGCCGTCGTTCAGGAGGTACGGCTCGAGCGAGCCGCCCGCGGGCAATCCGACCCGGATCGTGCCGCCGGCCTGCACTGCCTCGAAGCCCTGCCGAGCGACCGGCGCCGCACCCGCTTCGCCGACGTACGTCAGCAGGGCACCCAACATCCCGGCCGACAGGCCGAACATCGTCCCGCGGCGAAGGAACTCCGCCCGGTCGAGTTCGCCCCCCACGAGCTCGTCGATGAGGTTGTTCTCAAGGGGCCCGGCCTGGTTGTGGCGGTACTCCTCGATGATCCTGCGGGTCTCTCGATCCATGTTCCTCCTCCTACTCGGCCTGCCTACTCGGCCTGCCCCGACGACGCTGAACGGCGGGCTCGCGAAAACCGAACGACGCGAATGCATCTCGCGCTCGTTCCTCTCGTGGATGTGCGTTCCACGCCGATGTGGCGGTTTATCGCACATTCACCATCTCGGCGTCAACCGCGTTCTGCCCCTAGTTCGCCGTTCCGACGAGCTGTAGGGTGCGACCGATGTCGCAGACGCTCTCGGCCGACCCGCCCACGCCCACCGCGCCTCCCGCGGAAGCAACGCGCACATCGGCAGGCGTGCAGGCGACGCTCGCCGTTCTCGACCTCCTCGCCGCGCGGAGCCCGCTCTCGCTCGCCGAGCTCTCCCGCGAGCTCGGGATTGCGAAGAGCACGCTGCACCGCATCTGCGCGGTGCTCGTCGAGCGCGGCTGGGCCGTGCGCGACCACGACGGACACTTCGACCTCGGGATACGCGCGCTTCGCCTCGGGTCGTCGTCGTCCGAGCTCCCGATCGTGCTCGCCTTCCGCACCGTCGCCGCGGAGTTCCTGACCCGTCACGACGAGACGATCGCCCTCGCCGTGC
>Ga0233416_10000107_pt1 | contig 23471 bp, 38 predicted proteins | sample Sediment_Towuti__2_FD_188638 | JGI IMG/M metagenome (GOLD analysis project Ga0233416, IMG submission 188638) | Sediment microbial communities from Lake Towuti, South Sulawesi, Indonesia - Sediment_Towuti_2014_0_MG | ecosystem: Environmental > Aquatic > Freshwater > Lake > Sediment | place... | reverse complement strand
GGGGGACAATGTGCGGATGACGGGGGAGCTGATTGCGCCGATTGCGATGGATCAGGGGCTGCGGTTTGCGATCCGGGAGGGGGGCAAGACGGTCGGCTCCGGCGTCGTCACGGAGATCCTGGCGTGAAGGTTGATCAGCGGATCAGGGTCAGGCTCAAGGGGTTCGACTACCGGGTGCTGGACCAGTCTGTCGCCGAGATCGTCGAAACCGTCAAGCGGAGCGGGGCTAAGGTGGCGGGACCCATCCCGCTGCCCACGCGGATCGAGAAGTTCACGGTCCAGCGGTCCACCCACGTCGACAAGAAGTCCCGTGAGCAGTTCGAGATCAGGACTCACAAGCGGCTGTTGGACATCATGGAGCCCACGCCGGAGACGATGGATGCGCTGATGAAGTTGAACTTGGCGGCAGGCGTGGACGTGGAAATCAAGCTGTAGGGGGTTGTTCGAACGAGGGTGGCAGGACTATCGCCCGTGCTCGCGCGTCGCGCACACAAGATTGATCGTTCCGGGCAAGGGTGGATGGTGTGCCGGGTACCCGTTGCTCTTCAGAGTGCAACGGGTGATGACGCGCGCAGTGGCAGCCGACCCGACCGGCCCCGACATGACGTCCGGCGCTTGGAGTGGTAGCGGTGAGGACATGACAAACGGGTTGATCGGTAGAAAGCTCGGGATGACGCAGGTGTATGACGAGGAGGGACGTCTGATCCCGGTGACGGTGATCGAGGCGGGGCCCTGCCGCGTGGCGCAGGTCAAGACGCGCGAGAGGGACGGTTACGAGGCGGTCCAGCTCGCATTCGGGGACATGCCGGAACGAAAGCTGACGAAGGCGGCGTTGGGCCACTTGAAGGCCGCCCAGGTTCCTCCCGGGCGCTGGCTGCGGGAGTTCAAGAAAGTCGGAGAGGCTCAGGTCGGGCAGGTCCTCAACGTGGATCTCTTTCAGAAGGGCGATCGGGTCGACGTGGAGGGCGTGACGAAAGGGAAAGGCTTTCAGGGTGTGATCAAACGCCACCATTACCGTGGCGGGCCCGAGACCCATGGCTCCATGTTCCATCGGGCTCCAGGCTCCATCGGGAGCAGCTCTTTCCCCTCCAGGGTCTGGAAGAACAAGACCCTGCCTGGGCATATGGGGAGTGAACGCGCGACGATCCAGCGGCTACGGGTCGTGGAGACCCGCCCGGAGGAACACCTGCTGTTCGTCGGCGGGGCCATCCCCGGGGCGACCGGCGGCCTGGTGGTGATCCGCAAGTCGAAGAAGGGGTAACGCATGCCGACCGTGGACGTCCTGGACATCCATAAACGCAAGGTGGGCTCGGTCCAGCTTCATGACCGCGTGTTCGGCGTCGAGGCGGATGGTCCGCTGGTCCACGCGGCGGTGGTGATGCAGCAGGCGTGCGCGCGGCAAGGGACCGCCTCGACGCTGAAGCGGGGAGAAGTCAGCGGGTCCGGGAGGAAGCCCTGGAAGCAGAAGCATACGGGGCGTGCCCGCGCAGGGTCGATCCGGTCGCCCGTCTGGCGCCACGGCGGCACGGTGTTCGGTCCGCAGCCGCGCAGCTACGCCTATTCGCTCCCGAAAAAGAAATACCGGGCGGCGCTCCAGAGCGCCCTGTCCGCCAAACTCGCGGCGGGGGGGATCGTCATCGTTTCGGCGCTGACCCTGGAAGAGCCGAAGACCCGGCTGTTGGCCAAGGTGCTGGCCCAGATGGGGCTGACCGGAAGGACACTCATCGTCATCGGGGAAGGCCGCAGCGACCTCGAACGGGCGGCCAGGAATCTCCGCGAGGTCAAGCTGATCAAGCCGCAGGAGTTGAACGTCTACGACGTGCTCCGGCATGACTCGATCGTGATCCCCGAACGGGAGTTGCTGCGGGTCCAGGAGGTCTGGTCGTGAAGCGCGGTCACTACGAGGTGTTGCTCCAGCCGCTGCTGACGGAGAAAATCACGGCGATGCGTGAGAAGGGAAACAAAGTCGGGTTCGTGGTCCGTGGGGATGCCAACCGCATCGAGATCAAACAGGCGGTGGAGGCGGCGCTCAAGGTGCGGGTGGAACGCGTGCATGTCATGAACGTAATGGGGAAGATCAAGCGGTTGGGCCGGTTCGCCGGCAAGCGGCCTGATTGGAAGAAGGCCATCGTGACCTTGAAGGAAGGCGAAAAGCTGGAGATGTATGAGAGCGTGTGACGTATGGGGTCTTCTGATGGCGAGCATGTGGTGGCCAGGTAGCGGGGCACCCGTTGCTCTGGGAATGCAATGGGTCTAGGCTCGCGCGTCGCGCACACAAGATTGATCGTTCCGGGCAGGGGTGGATGGTGTGCTCGCCGGACGCGCGCAGTCTGAGGCAGCCTGGCCACCAGCCCGGTGCATACATCTGCCAGGTGAGTGAGGAGAGGGTAGAAGAATCATGGGATTGAAGGCGTATCAGCCGACCTCGCCGGGACGGCGGGGGATGACGATCGTGACCGGTGAGGGGCTCGCGAAGAAGAGACCGGAAAAGAGTCTGACGGAATTCCGTCGTTCTTCCGGCGGGCGGAATAATGACGGGCGTATCACGACCCGGTTTCGCGGTGGCGGGCACAAGCGCCTGTACCGCCGGGTTGATTTCAAACGGGATAAGGTGGGGGTGCCTGCGCGGGTTGTGGCTATCGAATACGATCCGAACCGGTCGGCGCGGCTGGCCCTCCTTCATTACGTCGACGGAGAAAAGCGATACATTCTGGCGCCGCAAGGCTTGGCCGTGAAAGACACGGTCCAGTCCGGCCCCAACGCGGAGGTGAAGCCAGGGAACGCCCTGCCGTTGGCGCAGATGCCCCTCGGAACCACCATCCATAACCTCGAGTTGAAACCAGGCAAAGGCGGCCAGCTCATCCGAAGTGCCGGAGGCTTTGCTCAGGTGATGGGGCGCGACGAGGCCTACGTGCAGGTGCGTCTGAAGTCCGGGGAGGTGCGGCGCATCCTGGGGGCCTGCATGGCCACGGTAGGACAGGTGGGCAATTTGGATCATGAAAATGTGTCCATCGGAAAAGCCGGGCGTTCTCGATGGCGCGGATGGATGCCGCACGTGCGGGGTGTGGCGATGAATCCCGTCGATCATCCCCATGGAGGCGGGGAAGGCAAGTCGGGACAGGGGAACCCTCACCCCGTCTCCCCGTGGGGGCTGCCGACGAAGGGATACAAGACGCGCCACAACAAGGCGACGGACAAGTTTATTATCGCCCGGCGTAAGAAGGGAATCCGCTGAAGAGGACGGCCTGAGGAGTCTGTTATGCCCAGATCAGTCAGTAAAGGGCCGTTTGTGGATGCTCCCCTGCTCAAGAAACTCGAGCAGATGAACGCATCAAAAGACCGGAAGATCATCAAAACTTGGTCCCGTCGGTCGACCGTGATACCGGACATGATCGGACATACGCTCGCGGTCCACAACGGCAAGAAGTTCATCCCGGTGTTCGTCACGGAGAATATGGTCGGCCACAAACTAGGCGAGTTCGCGCCCACGCGATTCTTCAAGGGCCACGGGGCCGTGAAGACCGAAAAGGCGGTCCCGCTTAAGTAGGACGTTACTCGTGAAACGTGAATCGTGAACCGCAGCAGACAGTGACTTCCCTCTCCTGCGAATAACGAATGACGAATCACGAATAACGAGGGCAAGACGATGGCGGAAGCAAAGGCCGTGTTGAGATACGTCCGGATCGCGCCGCGCAAAGCCCGCGCGGTCGTTGATCTGATCCGCGGGCAGGAAGTTCCGCACGCCTTGACGGTGCTGAAATACACCCCCCGTGCGGCTGCCAAGGTTGTGGAGAAATTGCTTCGCTCTGCGGTGGCCAACGCGGAGCAGAAAGAGATGGGTGACAGCGAAGCGATGTGGATCGCGCATGCCTACGTGGACGGCGGCCCCACGTACAAACGCTTTCGGGCTCGGTCCATGGGACGGGCCAACTCGGTTCACAAGCGGACCAGCCATATTACGATCGTTGTTGCGGCGCCCGACGCGGCGCCGAGAAAGTAGACGAGCAAGCAGACTATGGGACAGAAGACGCATCCGGTGGGGTACAGATTGGGCTATACCCGTACCTGGAATTCCAGGTGGTATGCAGGGAAGGACTTCGCCAAGCTGCTCCATCAGGACATCAAGATTCGCAAGATGGTCAAGGAGCGGCTCTACCATGCCGGAGTCTCGCGGGTGGAGATCGAGCGATCGGGTGACCAGACTAGGGTGATCATTCACACCGCTCGCCCCGGCATCATCATCGGGCGAAAAGGCGCGGAGGTCGACAAGCTAAAGGCGACGCTTGAAAAGCATTACGGCTCACAAGTCTACATCACCGTCAAGGAGATCAAAAAACCCGAGCTCGATGCCCAGCTCGTGAGCGAAAACATCGCCGTGCAGCTGGAAAAACGGGTGGCCTTCCGCCGGGCGATGAAGCGCAGCGTGGCTGCGGCGCTCAGACTAGGCGCACAAGGCATTCGGGTCACGTGCGCCGGGCGTCTGGGGGGCGCCGAGATTGCCCGGACCGAGTGGTATCGCGAAGGGCGCGTCCCGCTGCACACGCTCCGGGCGTACATCGATTTCGGCTTTGCCGAAGCCCACACGACGATGGGGCAGATCGGGGTGAAGACCTGGATCTACAAGGGTGAAGTTCCTCCTGTGCAACCCGAGAAGCCCGAGTCCGGCTTCGACCGCCGGTGAAGACGTTTCGAGGAACAGATGCTGGCACCGAAGAAAGTCAAGTTCAGGAAAATGCAGAAGGGGCGGATGCGTGGGAAAGCCTTCCGCGGGGGGAGTATCACGATCGGGGAGTACGGCCTGAAGACCTTGGAACCAGGGCGTCTGACGAGCCGTCAAATCGAAGCGGCCAGAATCGCCATCACACGGCACGTCAAACGCGGCGGTCAGGTCTGGACGCGCATCTTCCCGGATAAGCCGATCACCAAGAAGCCGGCGGAGACGCGGATGGGAAAGGGGAAAGGAAACCCGGAGCTCTGGGTGGCTGTGGTGAAGCCCGGCCGCATCCTGTACGAGATGGGAGGCGTCACGCCCGAGGTCGCGCGGGAAGCCCTACGGCTTGCTGCCCACAAGTTGCCGGTCGCGACGAGGTTTGTCGCTCGCGGTGGAGTCGCGCCGGTCCCGCAAGCTGGATGATGGAGAGCCGGGCTATGGAGATGAAGGAGCTTAGAGACTTGGACGTGGCCGAGTTGACGGAGAAGGAACGGCAACTGAAGCAGGAAGTCTTCAACCTGCGGTTTCAACTCGCGACCGGCCGGATCGAGAATCAGATGCGGATTCGACAGACCAGGCGAGACCTGGCGCGGGTCAAAACGGTGATACGTCAGAAAGCCATCGCCGGTGGCAAAGCCGCGAAGCAGGGACCAGTCTCATGACGGAGCGGACGCAGAAACGACGGGAGTGGTTCGGCAACGTCGTGAGCAACAAGATGGATAAGACGGTCGTTGTCGCCGTTGACCGGTACGTGGCGCACCCATTCTATGGCAAATTCATCCGTCGTGTGACCAAGCTGAAGGCGCACGATGAGCAGAACGCCTGTCAGGTGGGAGATCGAGTCAAGCTGATCGAGACCAGACCGATCAGTAAGGAAAAGCACTGGCGGGTCGTGCAGATTCTGGAACGAGGCCAGCCGGAATAGCAGTCAGCGCCATGATCCAGAACTACAGTTATCTTGAGGTGGCGGATAACTCCGGCGCGAAGCAGGTCATGTGCTTCCATGTGCTCGGTGGGTCCAAGCGCCGGTATGGGTCGCTGGGCGATGTGGTCGTTGTTGCGGTCAAGGAGGCCATCCCGCAGGCGACGGTCAAGAAGGGCGATGTCAGCCGGGCCGTCATCGTGCGGACCACCAAGGGTGTCCGCCGCGACGACGGGTCATACATCAGGTTCGACCGGAATGCCTGCGTGCTCATCAACGCGCAAGGGGAGCCGATCGGAACACGGATCTTCGGGCCTGTGGCCAGAGAGTTGCGCTGGAAGAAATTCATGAAGATCATTTCGTTGGCTCCGGAAGTCTTATAGATCGGGGAGCAACACATGATGCAGCGGCTGGCGCCGTCGACGAAAATCAGGAAGGGTGATACGGTGACGGTCATCGCCGGACGGGAGCGCGGCAAGACGGGTAAGGTACTTGCCCTTCATCTGGCGGACGGGACTGTCGTCGTTGAGAAGCTGAATATCATCAAACGTCACACCAAGCCCAGCCAGAAGACTCGGCAGGGTGGGATCCTGGAGCGGGAAGCCCCCCTGGCCCTGTCGAACGTGATGGTCTACTGTGCGAGCTGCCAGAAGCCGGTCCGTCTGGGAATCAAGCTGCTGGATGATGGGCGGCGGGTCCGGATTTGTAAGAAGTGCAAGGAAATCTTCGAGAAGGCGTGAGGGAGCACCTGATGGCAAAGGCTGACGCACCGGCAGTCGACAAGGGGACCGAGAAGAAACCCCCCGTCGACAAGGGATCGGACAAGAAGCTGGCCGCGAAGAAGGAGACGCCAGCGCCCGCTCAACAACCGAAGAAGAGCAAGGAGCCGCGTGTCCCTTACCCGGTCCCACGACTCAAGGAGGCCTACCGCCAGCAGGCGGTGCCCGCGTTGATGAAGGAGTTCGGGTATACCAACCCGATGCAAGTCCCGCGACTGGATCGCATCGTGTTGAACGTGGGCATGGGCGAAGCGATCCAGAACGTCAAGCTGCTGGAAAGCGCCGCCGCGGAGCTCGGCGTGATTTCGGGGCAACGACCGGTCGTCACCAAGGCCAAGAAGGCGATCGCCGGGTTCAAGCTGCGTCAAGGGATGCCGATTGGAGCGAAAGTCACCCTCCGGAGCGACCGCATGTATGAGTTCCTCGACCGGCTGGTGAGTGTGGCGCTTCCGCGGATACGGGATTTCCGCGGCGTGTCCCCCAAGGCGTTCGACGGACGGGGTAACTACACGCTGGGGCTCAAGGAACAGTTGATCTTTCCGGAGATCAAGTACGACACCGTGGCGGCCATTCACGGCATGGATATCACGATTGTGACGACGGCGAAGAACAACGATGAGGGGAAGGCATTGCTCCGCCAACTGGGCATGCCATTCAGGCAGTGATGAGTGACGAGTGATGAGAGGGAGTTGAAGGGTGGCACGGAAAGCATTGCGGCTCAAAGCGGCGGCAGCCCAGAAGTTTAAGGTGAGAGGGTACAATCGGTGCCCGCTTTGCGGGCGCGTCCGTGGGTTCCTGAGACGGTTCAGGATGTGTAGAATTTGCTTTCGATTCTTGAGCCTGCGCGGGGAGATTCCCGGCGTTACGAAGGCAAGTTGGTAAGCGAGTGAGGTAGGACGATGATGACCGATCCGATCTCGGACCTGCTGATTCGTATCCAGAACGCCACGCGGCGCGGCCATAAGTCCGTCACCGTGCCCGCCTCGCGATTGAAAGGTGAGCTCCTCCGGATCCTCAAGGCCGAAGGATTCATCACCGAGTACGAGCGGGTGACCGCTGATGGCCACCCTGCGCTGCGCATCCAGCTTCGGTACCTGGGGGAGAGACAACCCATCATCACTGGGTTGCGCCGTATCAGCAAGCCGGGTAAACGGGTCTATACCGGGAGACGCAACGTGAGACCGGTCATGGGAGGGATGGGCCTGACCATCCTGTCCACCTCGAAGGGACTGATGACGGATCAGGAATCACGGCGTGCGAGCCTCGGCGGGGAAGTGCTCTGTTGTGTGTGGTAGGAACGTAAATGCGTTGAGTCCGTTGGGTCAGTTTTGTCCGTACACGGAGTCAACGGAGCGAACAGAAATAACCGACTAAACGGTCATCGAGGATGTCGCGGCTGGGGCGAAAACCGATTCCGATTCCGGCGGGGGTTGAGGTGAAGGTGACCGATCGAGTGGTCTCGGTGAAGGGGCCGCTCGGGCGGCTTGAATGGACCCTGGCCGCCCGCGTGTCCGTAGATGTGGTCGACGGCCATGTGCGGGTGAACCGATCGGGCGACGATGCCGAAGCCAGAGCCTTGCACGGGCTCGTCTGGGCCGAAGTCAAGAACATGATTGGGGGAGTGACCAAAGGGTACGAGCACACGCTGGAGATGACCGGGGTCGGGTACAAGGCCCAGGTTCAGGGGCGCGCGGTGAGCGTGAACGTCGGGTATGCGCATCCGGTGGTGTTTGCGCTTCCCCCGGGGGTCGAGGCGAGGGTGGACAAGCAGACGGTCATCACCCTTCGCGGGATTGACAAAAGGGCGGTCGGTCAGGCGACCGCGAACCTCCGCGGCATCAAGCCGCCGGATGTCTACAAGCAAAAGGGCATCCGGTATGAGGGGGAAGTCCTGCGTAAGAAGGAAGGCAAGACCGGAAAGTAACCACGGCCGATGACGCGCAACGAGAAAACCAGGAAGTTAGAACGTCGGCAGCGGCGAGTGCGCCAGCGGATATTCGGGACGCCTGCCCGCCCACGTCTGAATGTCTATCGAAGCGAGAGCCACATCTATGCCCAGCTGATCGATGACACGAGCGGACGCACTCTGGCGTCGGCCTCTTCGCTCGACGAGCACTTGCGTCCGTCCCTCAAATCCGGGGCTAACATGGAGGCGGCGAAAGCGGTGGGCAAGCTCCTGGCCGAACGCGCGAAAGCCGTGCGCGTTGAGGCCGTGGTGTTCGATCGGGGAGGGCGGCTCTACCACGGCCGCATCAGGGCGCTGGCTCAGGCGTCCCGCGAAGGGGGATTAAGATTCTAGCGTTCAGGTGTCAGCCTTCAGCCATCAGCTTCTGGCTGAAAGCTGAGACCTGAAAGCTTCACGGAAGGAGCAAGAGGTCGTGCGAGTCAACCCTGAAGAGTTGAGTCTCAAAGACAAGGTGGTGTTTATCAACCGGGTCGCGAAGGTGGTCAAGGGCGGCAAACGATTCAATTTCTGCGCGCTCGTCGTGGTGGGGGATGGCCAAGGCTGGGTCGGCGTCGGGAAAGGCAAAGCGGCCGAGGTGCCGGTGGCCATCTCGAAGGCTGTCGAACAGGCCAAGAAGCACCTGGTGCGCGTTCCCCTGAAGAACAAGACGATCCCGCACGAGGTCCACGGCCTCTTCGGGGGCGAGCACGTGCTGCTCAAGCCGGCCTCGGTGGGGACGGGGATCATCGCAGGAGGCGCGGTGCGGGCAGTGGTGGAGTTGGCCGGCGCCTACAATGTCATCGCGAAAACGCTAGGACGGGGGAACCCCTTCAACACGGTTCGCGCGACCATGGACGGCCTGGGCCGGCTCCGGGACCCTGAGGAGGCGGCCCGGCTCCGCCGGAGCAGTGTCGAGCAGGCGGGATGACGGTGAAGCCGAGTACCCAGTCGGCCCGGGAATTATCGATCACGCTCAAGCGGAGTCTGATCGGCACCCCGATCAAGCACCGGCTCGTCGTCCGGGGTCTGGGCCTCCGTCGGCTCCACCACACCGTCAGGCGCCCCGATACGCCACAGGTGCGCGGCCTGATCACGAAGGTCGGCTACCTGCTGGAAGTGAGCGCGGGATGAAGTTACACGAACTCGCCCCCTATGCGGGGGCGTCGAAACGTCGGAAACGCATCGGGAGAGGACCGGGCTCCGGTCACGGGAAGACGGCCACCAAGGGGCACAAGGGGCTCCTGGCGCGATCCGGAGGCGGGAAACGGCCCGGGTTTGAGGGGGGACAGATGCCGCTGGTCCGGCGGCTCCCGAAGTACGGGTTTGCCAATCCGTTTCGCACCGAATATGCGATCGTGAACCTCAAGTCGCTGGCCGGGTTGGGGGCGGTGGATCAGGTGACGCCTGAGACCTTGCTCAGTTCCGGCTTGATGAAGCAGAAGAGCCAGCTGGTGAAGATCCTCGGCCTCGGGGAAGTCAACAGGCCGATCGTCATCCGAGCCCATAAGTTCAGCAAGGCGGCGGTGCAAAAGATTCAGGCTGCTGGCGGAAAAGCCGAGGTGATCGGCGGTGTTTGAACGGCTTGTCGCAAGCCTCCAGAACATTTTCAAGATCCCCGAGCTGCGCACCCGCATTGCGTTCACCCTGACGATGCTGGCGGTCTACCGGGTCGGGGCGCACGTCCCGACGCCCGGGATCAACAACGAGGAATTATCGAAATTCTTGCTGGAGCGAGGAGGATCGCTCCTCGGCTTCCTGGACATCTTCTCGGGCGGTGCGCTCTCACGACTGACGATCTTCGCGCTCGGCATCATGCCGTACATCAGCGCGTCGATCATCTTGCAGCTCCTCACGGTGGTCATCCCGCAGTTGTCGAAGCTGGCGAAGGAGGGTGAGCGAGGACGGAAAAAGATCATCCAGTACACCCGGTACGGGACCATCCTCATCTCGTTGATCCAGGGATTCGGGATCGCCGTCGGCCTGGAGGGGATGAATCAAGGAGCCTTCGTGCTGCACAAAGGGTGGGCCTTTCGCCTGATGACCGTCATCACCTTGACGGCCGGCACCGCCTTTCTCATGTGGCTGGGCGAGCAGATCACCGAGCGCGGGATCGGCAACGGCATCTCGTTGATCATCTTCGCCGGCATCGTCGCCCGGCTTCCGAGCGCGGTCGCGCAGACCTTCGACCTGTACCAGGTGGGGCAGTTGAGTTTTCTGCTCCTGGTCGCCCTCCTGTTCGTCATGCTCGGGGTCGTGGCGGCCATTGTGTTTTTGTAGAGCGGGCGGCGCAAGATCCCGGTGCAGTACGCGAAGCGTGTGATCGGAAGACGGGTCTACGGCGGGCAAAGCACTCACATTCCGCTCAAGATCAACACGGCCGGCGTCATCCCGCCGATCTTTGCGTCCTCGATCATCGCCTTCCCAGCCACGATTGCCGGGTTCTTCGAGAATCCAATGGTGAAGTCGATCGGCGCTCAACTGGCGCCGGGCTCCTTGTTGTACACGCTCCTGTACGTCGGCCTGATCGTGTTTTTCTGCTTCTTCTACACCGCGGTCGTGCTGAATCCGGTGGACATGGCCGACAACATGAAGAAGTACGGCGGGTTCATCCCCGGGATCCGGCCTGGACAACGGACGTCCGACTACATCTATAACGTGCTGACGCGGATCACGTTCGCCGGCTCGCTCTACCTGGCCGCCGTCTGCGTCATCCCGGAATTCTTGATCTATAAGCTGAACGTGCCGTTCTATTTCGGGGGGACCTCGCTGTTGATCGTGATCGGAGTGGGGCTGGACACGGCCCAGCAGATCGAGTCGCACATGTTGATGCGGAACTATGAGGGATTCCTCGCGAAAGGACGCCTGAAGGGCCGGAGCGGGTGAGGGTTCTCCCATGCGACTCGTGTTTCTCGGGGCTCCCGGTGTCGGCAAGGGGACTCAGGCCGAGTTGATGGCGTCGCGGTTTGACGCGCCGAAGATTTCGACGGGGGACATCCTGCGGGAAGCGGTGAGGAACAAGACGGCATTGGGACGGCAGGCGAAGGCGTATTTGGATCAGGGGAAACTCGTCCCGGACGAGGTGGTGGTCGGGATCGTGAAAGAAAAGCTGGCCGAGCCGATGTGCGCCAAAGGCTTTCTGCTTGACGGATTCCCCAGGACCCTCCGGCAGGGCGAGGAACTGGACGGTTTGCTACGGTCGAGGGGAGAACGGCTCGATCGCGTGGTCAATGTTGTCGTCCCTCGCGATGAAGTGGTCCGACGGCTGACCGGCCGGCGGAGCTGCTCGAAGTGTCAAGCCGTGTTCCATGTCGACTTGAACCCGCCGAGGCGCCCGGGCGTCTGCGACCGGTGCGGCGGCGAACTCGTCCAGCGGAGCGACGATACGAAAGAGACGGTGGAGGCTCGGCTTACGGTGTATGAGCAGCAAACTGCCCCTCTGGTGGACTACTATCGCCTACGGGACCTGCTCTCGGAACTCGACGGGTCGGGCCCGATCGAGGAAGTTCACCAGCGTTTGTTGAGCTTGCTGACTGCAAAGGGCGTGGCGTGAGCATCGAGCTGAAAACGCCGGAGGAGATCGAGATCATGGCCAAGGCCGCCAAGCTGGTGGCCGAGACCCTTCAGGCGTTGAAGAAGGAGGTCCGGCCTGGCGTCACGACGTGGGAGCTCGATCGGCTGGCCGAAGAATTCATCCGATCGCGGGGAGGGGTCCCCGCCTTCAAAGGCTATCGGAACTATCCGAATACTCTCTGCGCGTCGGTGAATGAGCAGGTCGTCCATGGCATCCCTTCGAAACGTGTGCTCCGGGAGGGGGATATCATCGGCCTGGATCTCGGAGCCATCGTGGAAGGGTTCTACGGGGATTCGGCCGTGACCGTCCCGGTAGGAGCTGTTCATCCGAAGGTGGAGGAGCTCCTGCGCGTGACGGAGGAGGCCCTCTACAAGGGAATCGAGCAGGCGGTGGTCGGCAATCGACTCTCCGATATTTCCCACGCCATCCAGAGACATGCTCAAGGAGCCGGGTTCTCAGTCGTGATGGATTTCGTGGGGCACGGGATCGGCCGCCAGTTGCATGAAGACCCGCAGGTCCCCAACTACGGGGAGCCGGGACAGGGGCCACGGCTGCAAGTCGGGATGGTGCTGGCGATCGAGCCCATGGTCAACGTCGGCGGCAGCGGGGTGCGCATTCTCGAGGATCATTGGACAGCGGTGACGAAGGACGGGAGTCTCTCGGCCCATTTTGAGCACACGATCGCCATCCAGGCGAGTGGCCCCCCCCGGATCCTGACAAAGCTCTAGATCCAGCGAAAGGATGAGAACAACGGTCTGATGTCCAAGGAAGACGTCATCGAGGTGCAAGGGACGGTGGCCGAGACGCTGCCGAACGCGATGTTCCGCGTCCAGTTGGACAATGGACACAAGATTCTGGCTCATATCTCCGGGAAGATGCGGATGCACTTCATCCGGATCCTCCCCGGTGATAAAGTCACCGTGGAACTGTCCCCGTACGATCTGACGAGAGGACGCATTACGTACCGGTTCAAGTAGCGAGTGGTGAGTGAATCATGAAAGTGAAGTCGTCGGTCAAGCCGATTTGCTCGAAGTGCCGGGTCATCCGGCGGCGGGGTGTGGTGCGAGTCTTGTGTGTGAATCCACGACACAAGCAACGCCAGGGGTGAGGGGAAGCGTGACCGGAATGCGGGGTACCCGTTGCTCTCGGAATGCAACGGGTCCAAGCTCGCGCACCGCGCACTTCAGAAAGTGCTCGCCGGACGCGCGCAGTCAGAGGCACTCCGGTCCCGCTTCTGGTTGAACTGATAAAGAGGAGGAACCATGGCGCGGATTGCCGGAGTGGACTTGCCCAGGGACAAGCGTGTGGACATCGGCTTGACGTACATCTATGGGATCGGCCGGTCGAGTGCGGCTCAGATCGTGAAGAAGGCCGGAGTCAACGGGCCGACGCGCGTGAAGGACCTCAAGGAGGATGAGATCGTCAAGTTGCGGGAGATCATCGAGCGCGAGTATGAGGTGGAAGGGGACCTCCGCAAAGAGGTCTCCATGGACATTAAGCGGCTGATCGACACGGGAACCTATCGCGGGTTGAGGCATCGTAAGGGGTTGCCTGTCCGGGGACAGCGCACGAGGACCAATGCCCGGACCCGGAAAGGCAAGCGGGCTGCCATCGGGAAAGCGCGGAAGCCTGCGGCCGCTCCGGCTCCCAAGAGCGCCTAGTGGTCCTCGTCCGGAGTGAGGGAGACCATTCATGAGCGTGAAGAAGGGCAAGAAGAAAGAGCGCAAGACGGTCCAGAGCGGGATCGCCCACATCCAGGCTTCCTTCAATAACACGATCGTCACCATTACGGACATGAGCGGGAACGCGGTCGTCTGGGCCAGCGCCGGCAATCAAGGGTTCAAGGGGTCGCGCAAGAGCACCCCGTTTGCGGCCCAGCGGGCGGGTGAAGCCGCGGCGAGGAAGGCCATGGAGCATGGGATGCGGCAGGTGGATGTCTACGTGAACGGACCGGGATCCGGACGCGAGTCCGCGATCCGTTCCCTCCAGGGAGCGGGCCTCCGCATCAATCTGATCCGTGACGTGACCCCGATTCCCCATAACGGCTGCCGAGCGCCGAAGCGACGCAGGGTGTAAGGGAGAAGCCATTCGTTAAACGTGATTCGTTATTCGGGTGAGAGAGTCTAGGCTCGCTCTTTGCGAATAACGAATCACGAATAACGAAGAATCTGAAAGGGAGGAAGAAGAAGTGGCGAAGTACACTGGTCCAGTCTGTCGGTTGTGCCGCCGGGAAGGCGTGAAGCTGTTCCTGAAAGGGTCACGCTGCATGACCGAAAAGTGCGCGATCGAACGCCGGAGCTACCCGCCCGGACAGCATGGACAGGGTCGGCAACGGCTCTCCGAATACAGTGCGCAGTTACGCGAGAAACAGAAATTGCGACGAATCTACGGGCTCCAGGAAAGACAGTTCCGGGGCTTCTTCGGCAAAGCGGAACGCCGAGCCGGCATTACCGGGGACCACTTGCTGCGGCTGCTCGAGTGCAGGTTGGACAACGTCGTGTACCGCCTGGGGTTTGCCTCCTCCCGGAAGGAAGCCAGGCAACTGATCAATCATGGGCATCTCCTGCTCAACGGTCGGAAGACCGATGTCCCGGCCTGTGTCGTCAAAGCGGGCGATGTAGTCGAAGTACGACAGAAGAGCCGGGCGCTCGTGCCGATCCTGTCGGCATTGGAGGCGGTGGATGGCAGAGGCATCCCCGGCTGGTTGGAGCTCGACCGAGCCGCGTTCAAGGGGACGGTGCGGGCTCTTCCGACGAAGGAGGAGATCGCTCTCCCGGTGAACGAGCAGATGGTCGTTGAATTGTATTCCAGGTAGCCCGTGGCCCGCTCCTGCCCTGGGTGGTGCGAGGCAGGCGGCCGGAAGGCTGTTGGGTGATTAGAGTCAGGCGAAGGGGGCATCATGATTAAGGCAATGAAGGACTTTCAGGTCCCACTCCGTGTCGAGGCCGACAAGGAGTCGATTTCTCAGACCTACGGCAAGTTCACGGCAGAGCCGTTCGAGAGAGGATTTGGCACGACCGTCGGCAACTCCATGCGTCGCGTGCTGCTGTCCTCCTTGACCGGTGCCGCGGTGACGACCGTGCGCATCGAAGGGGTCTTGCACGAATTTTCGACCATCCCGGGAGTCACCGAGGATGTGACCGCGATCGTGCTCAACGTCAAGACGCTCCGGCTGAAGCTTCAGACGGACAAGCCCAAGACGATCCGTCTCCGCAAGAAAGGGCCCGGAGAGGCGAAGGCGTCGGACATCATCCATGATGCGGATGTCGTCATCCTGAACCCGGATCTTCACATCGCCACCCTGGACAAGGAAGCGACTCTGGACATGGAGATGATGGTCAAGCCCGGGCGCGGCTATGTGCCAGCGGAGCGCAACAAGGAGGAAGGCCTTCCGATCGGCGTGATCGCCGTGGACTCGATCTACTCGCCGGTGAAGCGCGTCAATTTTCAGGTGGAGAACGCGCGCGTCGGCCGGGTCACGGATTACGACAAGCTGATTCTCGAGATTTGGACGGATGGGAGCCTCATCCCGCAGGACGCACTGTCCGCAGCCGCCGGCATTCTCAGGGACCATCTGGATATCTTCATCCATCCCGAGGAACTCACGACCGGAAAGCCGGAGGCGCGGATGGAGGAGGAGCGGCGCGAGGTCAACAAGAATCTCTTCCGGAGCGTCAACGAGCTCGAACTGTCCGTCAGAGCGGCCAACTGTCTCAAGAACGCCAATATCAAGACGATCGCGGACTTGGTTCAGAAGACGGAAATGGAAATGTTGAAGACGAAAAATTTCGGGAAGAAGTCGCTGAACGAGATCAAGGAGATTCTCGCCGAGATGGGACTGAGCCTGGGGGTCAAACTCGATACCCTGTCTGCAGGGGACGGGGGCACGAAGACCGGCGTGTGAGTGAGAGGAACCCGTGCGTCACAGGAAAAAAGGAAGACAGCTGGGGAGGAATACGGGCCATCGGCGGGCGCTGTTTCGGAGCCTGGTCACCTCGCTGTTGGAGCATGAGCGGATTGAAACGACCGAGGCCAAAGCGAAGGAAGTGCGTGGCTTCACGGACCGGATGATTACGCTCGGCAAACAAGGCGACCTCGCGGCTCGGCGGCGGGCCTTGGGATTTCTCAGAAACAAGGCCGCCGTGTCACGATTGTTCACCGAAGTCGCCGGTCGGTTTCAGGACCGCCCCGGGGGCTACACGCGGATCATCAAGACCCGACGTCGGGTTGGGGACGCAGCCGAGTTGGTCGCCATCGAGCTGGTCGCCAAGCGCGTCGAGAGCACCGCAGCTAAACCCGGACCGTCTGCGGGCGAGAAGAAGGCGAAGAAGCCAGAGTCCCCGGCCACGCTTGCGGCCGGCTCGAAGACAGCAACGACGAAAAGCGCGACCCAGTAGCCATCTCCTTCCGGCCGCTGTCTGCCTGCCAGATCTCCACGAATCGCGTGGCCTCGCCGCGGAGGCGGCGTCCGGCAGTCCGGAGGCCGCAAGGGGGCGCCGTTGGTTTACTTGCCGGGCTCCCTATGCTACTATCCACCGTGAAAACGATGGGTGCATGAAGCGATTGAGTTGGGTACGGTCATGTGGCATCTCTGGATTCGGCGTGGCTTACTGGCCCTAAGTTTGATCTGTGCCTCCTTCCTTCTCTACCTCCTGGCGACCCGAGTAGAGTCGGTTCCAACCCTCAGCTCCGCGAACTCCGCGAGCCTGCCGCACACCACCCCTGGGATTGATCGATTTACCTTCGTGCAGTCTCGAGCGGGTGCGGTCCAATGGAAGGTCGAGGCCCAGCGTGCCCGTGTGATGGAAGCTGGCCACCGGGCGGTCCTCGAAGGAGTGTCGGTGACGCTCTATGGCGCCAAGGGGTGGGAAATGAGACTGGCCGGGGACGAGGGGACCGTCGATACCCTGAGTCGGGATTTCACGCTGGTGCGCCATGCGGCTCCCATCGCTGTTGAATTCGAAAACGGGTATATGATCTACACGAATCATCTGGCTTGGACGGAGGCACGGCGGGAGATCAGCACGGGTGACCCTGTCAGGATCGTGGGCCACGGGCTCGAAGTGACGGGCCGTGGCTTCTCCGGGAAACTGGACTCGGAGGAATTCCAGGTGGTGGACGATGTGCAGGTGGAGATCACTCAGTAGCATCGCCCTGGTGGTCCTGCTGTGCGGGGCTGCCGCGAGACCGGCTCAGGTCGGTGCGGCGGGCCCGGAGTCGGCGGAACGGGCCAAGACCACGATTACGGCCGAGAAAATGACGGTCCGAAATCAGGAGAGCAAGGCCATCTTCGAGGGAAAAGTCGTCCTGACGAAGGGGGCGTTGACCGTGCATTCGGACGTCATGGTGATTTCGTTCAGACCCAGCGATCAACCGGCTCCAGCGGGCGGGACCGCCGGACAGACCGCCAGCCGATCGATCGCGACGGGCCCGACGGACAAACCTGTGCGCCCGGGGTCGGACGAACTCCCGGTCGTGTCGAACCGTTCCGTGAGCCTGATTGAGGCAACTGGCCGGGTGAGGATCAAGAAGGCAGACGGAAGGGCGACATGCGGGAAAGCGATCTACTACGGGGACGAGGACAAGATCGAGTTGACGGGTAATCCGGTCGCTTGGGAGCAGGGCACGCGTGTCACGGGAAAGAAGATCACGATGTATCTAGCTGAAAATCGGAGCGTCGTGGAAGGGGGCTCCCGAGTGATGATCGACGAAAACGGTCGAGGGATCCGCTGATCCGGTCCTGGGCGAATGCAAGGTCACGAAGAAACCAGCGTGGTGACACCGATGACGCCGGGTGCGGAGCAACGGTTGGAGGCGTCCGGCCTGACAAAAAGCTTCAAGGGACGTCAGGTCGTCAAGGGAGTGAGCGTGGCCGTCAAAGCCGGGGAGGTGGTCGGGTTGTTGGGGCCCAATGGAGCCGGCAAGACCACCATCTTCGACATGATGGTCGGGCTGTGCCAGCCGGATGCGGGTCAGATCCTGCTCAATGGCGAGGAGATCACCGAGCTTCCGATGTTCAAGCGTGCGCGTCGGGGGATCGGGTACCTCCCGCAAGAATCATCCGTATTTCGTCGGTTGTCGGTCGAGGAGAATATCCTCGCGATTCTGGAGATGCTGGACATATCGGAGGAAGAGCGGACCCTCCGTGTCGAATCGTTGTTGAAGGAGCTCGACCTCACGCCGCTCCGAAAGAGCAAGGCGTTCGCGTTGTCCGGGGGAGAACGACGCCGCCTCGAGATCACGCGAGCGTTGGTGACCCATCCGCAATTCCTGCTCCTTGACGAACCATTTGCCGGGATCGATCCCATTGCGGTGTCGGATATTCAAGGCATCGTGACCCGGCTGAAACACAAGCAGATTGGGATCCTGATCACGGATCACAACGTACAGGAAACCCTCACGATCACGGACCGGGCCTATATCATCAACGAGGGCAGTATCCTGGAGTCAGGGTCGCCGGATACGATCGTCAACAGCTCTATGGCACGGGCGGTCTATCTGGGTGAAAATTTTAGGTTGTGACGGTCGGTCGCGCGGACGGAGCCTAGGATGAAACTGCGGCTTGATCTTCGTCTGAGCCAGAAGCTCATCATGACGCCGCAGCTGCAGCAGGCGATCAAATTGTTGCAGCTGTCCAGGCTGGAGCTTCAGCAGACCCTCACCCAGCACTTGATGGAGAACCCTTTGCTGGAGGAGGTGCAGGCCGACGTCGAAGAGGGAGAGGCCGCGGCGCTTGAAGAACCGGGGCAGGACAAGAAGGAAGTCGGGCCGAGCGAGGGGGGAGCCGAGGAGCCTCAGGCGGAAAACAGTGAGCCCCCCGAAGATCTGACCCCCACCGGCTGGGAAGACTACTTCGATGGAGATCGCCGGGCCGGCGATGTGGAATATCCGGCTGCTTCCCAGGATGAATTCCCCTCCTACGATCAGACGCTGACCAAGCCGACATCGCTGGAGGACCACTTGCTGTGGCAATTGGCCCTCTCGGGATTGGCCGGTCGCGAGAAGACCATCGGCCAGATGATCATCGGGAACCTGGATGACGATGGCTACCTGAGGACGCCGCTGGAAGACATCGCGACCGAGGCCGGCGCCTCGGCGGCAGAAGTCGAGTCAGTGCTCAAACAGGTTCAGACCTTCGATCCAGCGGGTGTGGGAGCCCGGGATTTGCGCGAATGTCTGTTGATCCAGCTCAGCCACCTGGACCGGGACCCGATCGGGGCGATCGGGCGGAAAACCGGACTCTTGGGGGGCTCCCTCGTGGAATCGATCGTCAGCAACCATCTGAAGGACCTCGAGAAAAAGCAGTATGGGCGGATCGCCAAGGCGCTGGGCGTCACGGTGGAGGATGTCTTCAGCGCGACCCGGGTCATCGAGGGGCTGGAGCCGAAACCCGGGCGCCCGTACTTCACGGCGGATAACCAGGTGATTGTGCCCGATGTGTTCGTGGTCAAGAATGAAGGCGAATGGGTGGTCTTCCTGAATGATGATGGCCTGCCACGCCTGCGGATCAGCCCGTACTACAAGCGGCTCATGGCCGGCCGGAAGGCTGACTCGGACGCGACGAAGGCCTACCTGGATGAGAAACTCCGGGGAGCGCAGTGGATCATCCGTAGTATCGAGCAGCGCAACAAAACTATCATCAAGGTCGTGGGGAGCATCGTCAAATTCCAGGAGCAGTTCTTCGAGAAGGGCGTGCAGTTCCTCAAACCGCTGGTCCTCAAGCAGGTTGCGGAAGACATCGGCATGCATGAATCGACGATCAGCCGTGTGACCGCGAACAAGTACATGCACTGTCCCCAAGGAGTCCTCGAGCTCAAGTTTTTCTTCAACACCGGCATCCAGCGTTCTGATCAGAGCGCTGACATGTTGTCCTCCGTCACGGTCCGGGAAATGATTCGTAAGATGGTGGCCGAGGAGGATTCGCAGCACCCCCTCAAGGATCAGGAGATTGCGGCGAGATTGCGAAGCCACCAAATTATGATCGCCAGGCGGACTGTGGCGAAATATCGATCCGAAGAAAACATCCCATCCGCAAGCCAGCGGAAGCGCTTCTTTTAAGACTCCGGTCATGGCCGTAGGGCTGCCGTCGACGGCGACCGTGGTCCATGCCCACGCCCTGTGCCGTCGTTCAGGACCGTGAGTCGGGGGTGTCTCGCTTCATCGAGCACGCATGATGGAAACGCTCCATCTCGTCGTCATCAGTGGGCTCTCCGGGTCTGGGAAAACCCACGCGATCAAGTGCTTTGAGGACCTGGGGTTTTTCTGCGTGGACAACTTGCCCCCCGCCTTGCTGCCCAAGTTTGCGGAATTGTGCATTCAACGCGAGGGAGAAGTCAGGCACGTGGCGCTCGGCATCGATATCCGGGAGCGCGGGTTCCTCTCCGATCTGTTCACGAACCTGGACCGTGTGAAATCCCTGGGTGTGCCTGTCGAGCTGCTGTTCCTCGAGGCCAAGGACGAGGCCCTCGTCCGTCGGTTCTCGGAATCTCGCCGGCCGCATCCGCTCCTGCCGGACTCGCCGGTGTTGGAGGGCGTGCAGCTCGAGCGGGACCGACTGCTCGAGCTCAGGCGTCGTGCCGATCGAATCATCGACACATCGGACCTGACTGTCCACGAACTCAAGGACCTGCTCGCGCGACACTATCTGCAGCCGGATCAGGAACGCCGGCTGACCATCTCCCTGTTGACCTTCGGGTATAAGTTCGGCGTTCCGTACGAGGCTGATCTGGTGTTCGACGTCCGCTTCCTGCGGAACCCGAATTTCGTCGAGGACCTGAAGCCGCTGTCCGGTGAGGATCCTCGAGTGCAGTCCTATGTCCTGGACGATCACGACGCCGTGACATTTCTCGGACACCTCGAGGCCTTGTGCAAATTCCTGATCCCCTGCTTCCAGAGGGAGCGGCGCAGCTATCTGACCCTGGCGATCGGCTGCACGGGCGGGCGGCACCGCTCGGTGGCGGTCGCGTCCCGGCTGCGGGACAGCTTCGCCGGGTTGGGGCATCAGGTCCTCCTCCGCCACCGAGACCTTCACAAATCCTGACCAACCGTGAAGGAGCCACCTGCTCCGTCCTGTGGGTGTGCTACCACCTCTGCTGACATTCGCCGTTTTGTTTGACAGCCCTAATATGTTGACTATACTCAATCGGGTAAGCTGGCGTGGACTCATCGGTTTCTTCCCGCTGGCCGCCGAGTGGAGAGCGTGAAACCAAATTCGAAGAAGCGGTTCAAAACGAACGAAGTGTGCAAGCTGTTCGATGTGTCTCGCGCCACCCTGTTTCGGTGGGAACGCGAAGGCATGATCTCGGGGCCGAGACGTGACTGGCGCAACTGGCGGGTGTATTCGTCCCAGAACATCAAGGAAATCAAGCGGATCATCCAAACGCGCAATGAGATCCCCTAGCCGAGGTCGAGATGAAGCTCGGGCCTGTTGACATCGGAGCGCTGTTTGGGGCCAAGCGGGATTTGCTGGGTCTGGATATCGGATCCAGCGCCATCAAGCTGGTCCAGATGAAACAGACCAGAAGCAGTTACGCCCTACAGAAATTCGGGATCCAGCCGCTGGAGCCCGAGGTGATCGTGGACGGGACCGTGATGGATTCAGGGCGTGTCGTGAACGCCATCAAGGAGCTCGTGGGCGAGCACAACGTCAAACTCAAGAACGTGGCGATGTCCATCTCCGGACACTCGGTGATCGTGAAGAAAATCAGCCTGCCTCCCATGCCGGATGAGGAACTGGAGGGCCAAGTCAGGCTGGCAGCGGAGCAGTACATTCCGTTCGATATCAACGAAGTGAATATCGACTTCCACATTCTCAACCCGAACGAGCAGTCGGATGACGGGCAGTCTCAAATGTCCCTTCTGCTGGTGGCGGCGAAAAAAGACAAGGTGACTGAATTATCGGAACTCGTGAAGTCGGCGGGGCTCAACCCCGTTATCCTGGATGTGGACGCCTTCGCCATCGAAAACATGTACGGCATCAATTATCCTCCGAGTCCCGAAGACATCGTGGCGCTGGTCAACATCGGTGCCAGTGTGATGAACGTCAACATCGTGAAAGCCGACACCTCCCTCCTCACGCGCGATATCTCGATCGGAGGAAACCGCTATACCGAGGCCATTCAGAGGGAGATGGGCGTGTCGTACGAGGAGGCTGAAGCGGCGAAAAAGGGTGAGCGACGCGAAGGGATCGACGCGGAAGCGGTGGCAAGTGTCATTGACGGAGTGCACGCAGAGATCTCGTCGGAGATCGCGAGATCGGTGGACTACTTGAAGACGACGTACCCTGATCAGGAAGTCAACAAGCTGCTCCTGTGTGGAGGATGCGCGAAACTAGAGGGGTTGGCGCAGCAACTGACCGATCGACTAGGAGTTCCGGTGAGCGTCGCCAACCCCTTCAAGCAGATTGAGACCTCTTCCTGTGATGTCAAGCGGGAAACGCTGGCCGAACTCGCCCCCCTTGCGGCGGTGGGGGTTGGTCTGGCGATGCGAAGGATTGGGGACCGATGATCCGGATCAATCTTCTCCCCGGGCCGCGAGCCAAAGCCATCAAGCAGGAGATGGACGTCCGTGCCGAGGTGGCCGGAGGTCTCGGCCTGATCGGGCTGACGATCGTGGTCTGCATGTTTTACTCAGGAGTGCTGGACCGCGAAATAGAGTCCAAACAGCTCGACAAGCAGGGGAAGGAAAAACAGCTCGTCGCTCTCCAGGAAAAGGTCAAACAAGTCGAGGATTTCGAGAGGAGAAAGAAGATGCTCGAGGAGAAAAACCGCATCATCGAGCAACTCGAAAAATCACGAGCCGGCCCGGTCCGTGTGCTCGATTATGTGAGTCAGAGCCTGGACCCTCTCAAGCTGTGGCTGGTGCGCTTGAACGTGAGGGGGAATGAGGTGGAACTCGAAGGCCGCGCCGTGAGCAACGACGACGTCGTCGAGTTTGTGAACAACCTCCGAAGGACCAATTTCTTCACGAACATTCTCTTGGGGGAATCGCGCGCCACCACCGAGCAGAAGTTTAATCTGTATCAGTTCAGGCTCAATTTCGCCTTGAAGGGCTGACATGGAGCTTCCGAAGTTCAACCTCGAGTCTCTCCGAGCGGTCCCGGCGACGCAGAAGATTCTCATGCTCGTCGTGATCGTGGGGGCCGTCGTCTCGGCGTTCTACAACTTCGTCGTGATGCCCAAGAACCAGATGATCGAGGGCCTGCAAAATGAGCTCGTCAGGCTCGATAACGAAATCCAGACTCTCACGCTCAAAGTGAAGCACCTGGACGAGTTGATCGCCGCGAACAACCAGCTCGAGATCGAGCTGGCGAAGAAGAAGGAACGGCTGCCTCCGCAGGAAGAAGCGGTCATGCTGCTCAAGCAACTGTCGGACCTTGGCGTCCGGCTCGGACTCGACATCAAGCTGTGGCGCCCCGCAACGCAGGCTGAAGATCCCTCGAAACTGTTCATCAGAATGCCGGTCAGCGTCGAGGTGGAGGGGGGCTACCATACGGCCGCGTTGTTCTTCGACCATATCAACAAGCTCCCGCGGATCGTGAATGT
>Ga0233416_10000106_pt1 | contig 23644 bp, 25 predicted proteins | sample Sediment_Towuti__2_FD_188638 | JGI IMG/M metagenome (GOLD analysis project Ga0233416, IMG submission 188638) | Sediment microbial communities from Lake Towuti, South Sulawesi, Indonesia - Sediment_Towuti_2014_0_MG | ecosystem: Environmental > Aquatic > Freshwater > Lake > Sediment | place... | reverse complement strand
GGTCGAGGTTCCGCGGCATCAGGTCGGCCGAGCCGAAGAAGTGGTCGTAGCCGGTGCGCCGCCGTCCGAAGCGGAAGATCCGCGAGTGCTCGAGGTACCGCCCGACGAGCGAACGCACCCGGATGCGGTCCGAGAGCCCCGGGACGCCGGGACGCAGGCAGCAGATGCCGCGCACGATCAGGTCGACCTCGGACCCGGTCTGCGACGCCCCGTACAGGGCGTCGATGATGTCGGCGTCGGCGAGGCTGTTCACCTTCAACACGATACGGCCGCCGGGTTTGGACTCGCGATGGATCAGCTCGAGGAGCTTGGCTCGCAGGTCGTGCGGGGCGACGAGCAGCCGTCGGTACTCACGCTGGCGGCTGTACCCCGTGAGCAGGTTGAACAGGTCCGTGAGGTCGGCCCCGAACTCCGGGTCGGAGGTGAGGATCCCGAGGTCCTCGTACAGCTTCGCGGTCGTCGGGTTGTAGTTGCCCGTGCCGACGTGCGCGTATCGCCGGACGCTGTTCCCCTCGCGGCGCACGACGAGCGAGATCTTCGCGTGCGTCTTCAGACCGACCACACCGTACGCGACGTGGACGCCCGCCTCCTCCAGGGCCCTCGCGTAGGTGATGTTCGCCTCCTCATCGAAGCGCGCCTTCAGCTCGACGAGGGCCACGACCTGCTTGCCTGCCTCGGCCGCGCGGATCAGCGCCTGGATGATCGGGCTCTCCTGCGCCGAGGTCCGGTACAGCGTCTGCTTGATCGCGAGGACCGAAGGGTCCCGCGCCGCCTGCTCGAGGAAGGCCTCGACCGAGGTGACGAACGAGTCGTACGGGTGGTGCACGAGGACGTCACCCTCGCGGAGCAGGCGGAACAGGTCCGGTGTCCCCTCCTCCACCGTGAGGCGCGGCTGGGTCACCGGGGTCCACGGCTCCTCCTTGAGGTCCGGACGCTCGAGCCCGTGAAGGGTCCATAGCCCGGAGAGGTCGAGGAGCCCCCGCGAGACGTAGACGTCGCTCGGCTCCAGGTCGAGCTCGCGGATCAGCAAGTCGAGCACCTCGCTCGACATGCCGGCGTCGACCTCGAGCCGAACGGGGCTCGCCGCCCGCCGCCGGCGCCACAGCACGCTCTCGATCGCCTGCAGGAGGTCCTCGGCCTCGTCCTCCTCGACCTCGACGTCGGCGTCTCGCGTCACGCGGAAGGCATGACGCGAAAGGATCTGCATGCCCGGGAACAGCGTGTCCAGGTGCGCCGCGATCACGTCCTCGATCGGCACGAACCGCTCCCCGTCGGGGAGCTCGAGGAACCGAGGCAGCAGCGGGGGCACCTTCACGCGGGCGAAGCGGTGGCTCCCGGTCACCGGGTCGCTCACGATCGCGGCGAGGTTCAGCGACAGGTTCGAGATGTACGGGAACGGGTGCGCGGGATCGACCGACAGCGGCGTGAGCACGGGGAAGAGCCGATCGTTGAAGGCCGTGGCAACGAACGCCAGATCGACCTCGCTCATGCCCTCGAGCCCGACGATCCGGATACCGGCCTTGTCGAGCTGCGGCAGCAGCCGCTCGTAGACGTCGTCCACGCGCTCGATGAGCTGCGTGCACCTCGCTCGGATCTCGGCGAGCTGCTCCGCGGGGCTCATCCCGTCGGGGGTCTTGGAAACTACCACCCCGGCCTCCAGCTGCTCGCGGAGACCCGAGACGCGGATCTGGAAGAACTCGTCGAGGTTGTCCGCGAAGATCGCGAGGAACTTCAGGCGCTCGAGCAGCGGCTCGGTCTCGTCCTCGGCCAGGTGCAGGACCCGCGCGTTGAACTCGAGCCAGGAGAGCTCCCGGTTGATGAATCTCGACTCGGGGGCCGCGGGCAGGATCGGGGAAGGCGCGGTCATCGTGTCCTTCGGTTCGCGGTTGTGCGGGAATGCTACCGGCGGGAGTGGTCGGAGCACAAGGCTCCGGCACCCGCCATCCGGGCATCCGGCCGCGCCCCCCTGCTCGCAGGCGGAACCCTCACTCAGGTCCCCGAGAAGACCGCCGTGAGCACCCTGTCGAGCACGAAGCCGAGCACGATGCACGACGGCCACGTGAGCACCCACGCCGTCGCCACCTGCCCAGCGACCCCCCACCGGACCGCCGAGAAGCGCTTCGTGGCCCCGACGCCCATGATCGAGGATCCGATCGCGTGCGTGGTGGAGACGGGGATGCCCAGTCGCGCGGCACCGGTGATCACCAACGCGGCGCCCGTCTCAGCAGCGAATCCCTGCACCGGTTCGAGCCTCGTCATCCGCAGGCCCAGCGTCCGGACGACACGCCAGCCGCCGACCATGGTCCCGATACCGATCACGAGCGCGCAGGACACGATGATCCACGGATCGATCGTCAGGTTCGACGGGGCCGCCCCAGCGCCGCTCCGGTCCAGGTAGATCGCGAGCGCGATGATGCCCATCGTCTTCTGGGCGTCGTTCGTCCCGTGGCTGAAGGCCATGAACGCCGCGGACCCTACCTGCGCTCTGCCGAAGATGCCGCTCACGCGCGAGCGGCGGATCCTCACGAACGAGCGGTAGATCAGCACCATGAGGATCAGCCCCATGAGGAAGCCGCCGATGGGCGAGGTCACGAGCCCGATGAGCGCCTTCCTCGTGCCCGACGTCTCGAGCGCCGCGAGCCCGCCAGCCGCGAATCCCGCTCCCAGCAATGCCGCGATGATCGCGTGCGACTCGCTGGAGGGCAGCCCGTAGTACTGGGCGCCGAGCGCCCAGATCGTCGCCGCCAGCACGGCGGCGCCGATCGTCGTGAGCGTGACGTACTGGGGGTCGACGATCCCCTCAGCGATGGTCTTCGCCACCGCGGTACCGGCGAACGCCCCCACGAGGTTCAGGAACCCAGCCATGATGACGGCGTGGTGCGGACGCAGGACCCTGGTGGACACGGCCGTGGCGATGGAGTTCGGCGCGTCGGTCCATCCGTTCGCGAACTCGAACAGGTACGCGAGGACCAAGACGAGCCAGAGCGGCATCAGGTGTGCTTCAGCGCGATCGCCTCGAGGACGTCTGCGACGTCCTCGATCCGGTCGATGGCCGCCTCCAGCTCGTCGACGATATCCTTCCAGCGCAGTACGTCACTGGCTCGGTAGTCGCCACCGAACAGGTCCGCGACGGTCTGCCGGTAGACACGGTCGCCATCGTTCTCCAGACGGTTGATCTCGATCCAGTGCGGTTGCAGCTGCGAGTACTTCGGCAGCACCTCGAGTGCCTCGCTCACGGCCCGAGCCGCCTCGACGAGCACGTCCGCCTGAGCCTTCATCTCGGGGAGCGGCTGCTCGATCTTGTGCAGGACGAACAGGTCGGCGGCAGCCTCGATGTGGTCCAGGACGTCGTCGAGCGTCGCGGTAAGCCTGTGGATGTCCTCGTGGTCGAGAGGGGTGACGAACACGGTGTTGAGGCGACGCATCACCTCATGGGTGATCTCGTCACCTGCGTGCTCCAGATCCCGGATCCGCCCGGCACGCTCGACCACGTCGTCGAAACGCACCACGAGCTCTTGAAGCTCCCGGGCTGCGGACTCGATCTTCTGAGCCTGACGGACGAACAGCGCGAAGAAGCTCTCGTCCTTCGGGACGAGGCGGAACCGCCACCGCGGCACGTCGATCCTCCCTGCACGACGTCCGAGCGCCGTGCACCCGACTCATACACGAGCGGCGGGGCCGGCGACAACGGCCGAAAGGCCCGTTCCTTCAGTCGGAGAACTTGTAGCCGAGCCCCCTGACCGTGAGCAGGTGGACCGGGTGGTGTGGATCCTCTTCGATCTTGCGGCGCAGTCGCTTCACGTGGACATCGAGTGTGCGCGTGTCGCCGTAGTAGTCCGCCCCCCAAACCTCCTCTATCAGGAACTCCCTCCTGAGGAGCCGGCCCTTGCGGCGGAGCATGGTCTCGAGGAGCTCGAACTCCTTCGGTGGGAGCGCCACGATCTCCTGCCGGACGGTCACCTCGTGCCGAGCCGTGTCCATCCTGACCGGTCCGCCCTCCTGCACCTCCTCATGCGCGGTCCTCGCGACCGGCGTCTGCGACCGCACGCGGCGCAGGTTGGCCCGAACGCGGCTCACGAGTTCCCGGACCGAGAACGGCTTCGTGACGTAGTCGTCGGCACCGAGCTCGAGCCCGGCAACCTTGTCCGCCTCCGAGTCCTTCGCGGTGACCATGATGATGGGCACGTCGGATTCGGTGCGGATCAGCCGGCAGACGTCCAGCCCGGACATCTCCGGCAGCATGAGATCGAGGATCACGAGGGCGGGATCATCCGAACGGAAGCGCTCGACGGCACGCCGCCCGTCTGACACCACGGTGACCGTGTAGCCCTCGCGCTCGAGGTTGTAGCGGACCGTGTCCGCCAGGGATTCCTCGTCCTCGACGACGAGGATCCGCGCGGCCGCGTCATTCCTCATCGAGGATGATGCCGGTCGCACTCGCGTCGGTGAACTCATGGTGCTCGCCGGTGAGCAGGAACTCGACCTGCTCGGCGATGTCGACCGCGTTGTCGCCCACGCGCTCGAGCGCCCGGGCCACCATGTTCATGTGCATGCCCCAGTCGAGCGCGCGATGGTCGTGCGCCAGCTTCGCGACCTCCAGGTGCATGTGTCGATTGAGCCGATCGAGCGGGTCGTCCATCTCCGGGAGACGCGTGCACAGGTCCCCGTCGCGGTGCCTGAGCGCGTCCATCGCGCAGCGCACCATCGCCACAGCCACATCCCCCATCTCACCGATCATCCGCAGGATCGGCTCGCTCGTGGGCAGGTCCTTCGTGATCTCCTGGAGCTTCGCGACGTTGACCGCCTGATCCGCGATCCGCTCGAGATGCCCGCTCACATGCATGATCGCGGAGATGAGTCGGAGGTCCGTCGCGACCGGTGCTTGAAGCGCGAGGAGCATCAGGAGACCCTGATCCGTCGACGTGTAGAGCTCGTCGACCGCGTCGTCGCCGGCGATCACCATCTCCGCCTTCTCGTTGTCGCGCTCGAGGACCGAGTCGACGGCGCCGCGCACTGCGGTCGCCGCAAGCTCGCCCATCGTGAGCACCTGGAGCTCCATCCGCTCGAGCTCCTCGTGGAAGTGAGACCGGGACATCAGCCGAACCTCCCGGTGACGTAGTCCTCCGTCCGCCGGTCCGACGGGTTCGTGAAGATCGTCTCGGTGCGGTCGTACTCGACGATCAGGCCGGTGCGGTGTCCGGTCGCCTCGTCGACCTCGACCGTGAAGAACGCGGTACGGTCCGAGACCCGGGCCGCCTGCTGCATGTTGTGCGTGACGATGACGATCGAGTAGTCGCTCACGAGGTCACGCATCAGATCCTCGATACGCTGGGTCGCGATCGGATCGAGCGCGGAACAGGGCTCGTCCATCAGGATGACGTCCGGCTTGGTCGCGATCGCTCGGGCGATGCACAGACGCTGCTGCTGTCCGCCCGAGAGCGCCATCCCGGATCCCTTCAGCTTGTCCTTCACCTCGTCCCACAGCGCGGCGCGCGTGAGGCTCTCCTCGACGAGCGCGTCCATGTCGCCCTTGAACCCTGCGATCTTCGGGCCGAACGCCACGTTGTCGTAGATAGACTTCGGGAACGGGTTCGGCTTCTGGAAGACCATGCCGATGTGCCGCCGCACCTCGACGGGATCGACGCGCTCGTCGTACAGGTCGATGCCGTGGTACAGGAGCGTGCCCTCGACGCGCGCCCCCTCGATCAGATCGTTCATGCGGTTCAGGCTGCGCAGGAACGTGGTCTTCCCGCAGCCCGACGGACCGATCAGAGCAGTGATCCGGTTCCGGTAGATCGGCAGCGTAACGTCGCGGACCGCACGGAAGTCACGGTAGTAGACCGACAGGTCACTGATGTCGAAGACCATCTCCAGCTCGCCTGGAGGTTCGTCCGAGTGTCGCACGGTCAGTTGCGGGGTCTCGGCCGTCTGCACGGATGGCACCGGGTTCGGCACTGACACGTCGGTCGTCTCCACCTCATCACCACTTCCGCTCATACCGGTTCCTCAGGATGATGGCCACCAGGTTGACGACCAGGATCGCCGCGAGCAGCACGATGATGGCAGCGGCCGCGTTCGCCCGCCACTCGTCGCCGGGGTACTTCGACCACTGGAAGATCTGGGTCGGGAGCGACGTGTACTTTCCCTGGAGGATCTCCACGAACGAACGCCCGCCCGGCTGGCTGAGGTACCCGGTAACGGCACCCACGAGCAGCAGTGGGGCGGTCTCCCCGAACGCCCGCGCCATCGACAGGATGGCGCCGGTGAAGATCCCCGGCGCGGCGTACGGGAGGACGTGGCTCCGGACGACCTCCCACCGGGTCGCTCCGACCCCGTACGCGGCCTCACGGATGCTCGTCGGCACGGCCCGAAGGGCCTCCATCGTGACGAGGATGATGATCGGCATCACGAGCACCGAGAGCGTGAGACCGCCCGCGATGTAGCTCCTGCCGTATGTATCCGGGCCCGTGAACGCGCGGAGGGCTTGGACGAACACGACCAGACCGAGGATGCCGAACACGATCGAGGGCACACCGGCGAGGTTCCGGACGTTCGTGATGAGGAGGCGGTTCAGCCGCGTGTCGCGCGCGTACTCCTGCAGGTACACCGCCGCCGAGATGCCCAGCGGCAGGGCGATGACGAACACGAACCCCACGAGGATCAGAGACCCGATGAGGCCCTGCCACACGCCGGAGCGACTCGGCAAGGCTGAGACCGGCGACCGAACGAAGTCCATGCCCCGATCGGCGAAGACCGGCCAGGCCGTCCTCAGCGTCGACACGAGCAGGACGACGAGGATGCCGAGCGCGAGGATGAGCGTGAGGAGCAGGAGCGCCTCGAACACCCGGCCCCGCACATCGCGCGAGCGGCCGAGCAGGGCGAGCTCGACGGAGGAACGGACCTGCGCCTCGGACCCGAGCGCCGCCATCAGGACATCCTCCGGGCCCGGCGGACGATCCGCTCGCTGACCATGTTGAGCGCGAGCGTCATCGCGAACAGGAGCAGGCCGACGAAGTACAGGCTGACGAACGCCGCGCTCGACCCGCGGACCTGATCCGAGCCGATCGCCAGGGATGAGATCGCTCCCGTCATGGTCTGGCCAGGATCGAGCGGGTTCATGGTCCGGACAGCGTTCCCAGCGGCACCAGCGGCGATCGCGACGACCATCGTCTCGCCGACCGCGCGGGAGAAGGCGAGGATCATCGAGGCGGCGATCCCGGACACGGCCGCCGGCACCACGATCTTCGAGGTGACGGTCCGGCGCCGCGCGCCGAGCCCGTAGGCGGCCTCACGCAGAGCCTCCGGCACGGCGTGCATCGCATCCTCGGCGACCGTCGCGACGAGCGGGAGGACCAGGATGCCCACGGCGATACCGGCGGCGAGGAAGTTGAAGGTGGCGGCGCCCGAGAACAGCGTCTGCACGAGGCCCGGGTTGATCACGGTCAGCGCGAAGTAGCCGAGCACGACGCTCGGGATACCGGCGAGCGTCTCGATGATCGGCTTGAGGAGGCGCCGGGTGCGCGCTTGCGCGTACTCGGACAGGAACATCGCGGCGCCGAGCCCGAGCGGCGCGGCCACCACGGTCGCGATGACCGCGATCATCAGCGTGCCCATGAACAGCGTCGGGATGTCGAACTCGTTGGTCCGTGGCGACCAGACCCCGGCCCAGAGCGACCCGAGCTCGACCTTCGTGAGGAACACGACCGCCTCGCCGATGAGCGACAGGACGATCGCCACGCTGATCACGAGGCCGACCCCGGCCGCCGTCCCGAACGCGGCTTTCACGGCACGTTCCTTGCGGCGGCGCCTCGCGCTGCCGCGCATCTGCGCTATGTCGAGCCTGATAGCAGAGGTCACGGCCATGGTCTCGCGGGAGTCTCTCACGCGGAGGGGCCGGGCATCGAGACGCCCGGCCCCCGCACGTGCCTGATACCTAGCCGGCCGCCGACTGCCACGTCGAGCGCGTGGCGTCGATCTGGTCGGTCGGGAGCTCGACGTAGCCGGCCTGCTGGACCGCATCGATGATCCCGGTGTCCGTCACGTAGTAGTCGACGAACGCCGTGACCGCAGGGTTCTCGGCGATCTTCGCCTTGTTGACGTAGATGTAGAGCGTGCGGGACAGGGGGTAGGATCCGTCGGCGATGGTCTCGCGCGTCGGTGTGATGCAACCGCTGCCGCCGTCGACCTCGATCTCCTTGATCTGATCGCCCGCCTGCCCCGCGTACGCGAAGCCGACGAATCCCAGGGATGAGGGCGAGCCCTCCATCGCTTTGATGATCACGTTGTCGTCGGGCGAGGACGTGTAGTCGGTCCGCAGGGACGCGGCCTCGTCCTCCGGCACGCCCTGCTCGAGGGCCGTGTCCTCGATCCCGGAAAGATCGATGAACGCGTCATAGGTGCCGGACTCCTGCCCGGGCGCGGTGATCTCGAGCGGCGCGCTCGGGAACCCGTCGGTCCCGCCAACCTTCTTCGCGAGCGAGTCGGCGCCGTTCCAGGTGTCGATGCCGGTCGATTCGGGCCCGAACAGCGCGTACAGGTCACCATTGTTGAGGCACGTGACGTCGGCGTTCTCCGGGTTGGTCATGACGGTGATGCCGTCGTAGGCGACCGCGAGCTCGACGTAGTCGATCCCGGCCTTGGCGCAGGCGTCCATCTCCTCCTGCTCGATCGGGCGGGAGGCATCCGAGATATCGGTCTCGCCGTTGCAGAACAGCACGAAGCCGTCACCGGTGCCCGGCCCGTCCACGCTGATCGAGACGTTCGGCGCGACCTCCTGGTTGAACAGCTCGGCGACGAGGCTCGAGATCGGCAGCACCGTCGAGGAACCCGAGATGGTGATGGTGCCCGTGAGGTCCTGACTGCCTGTTGCAGCGGTCGCTCCGGTTGCGCCCGTCCCGCCGCCACCTTCGTCGTTCCCACCGCACGCGGCGGCGACGACCGAGAGCGACAGCGCGGCCGCGAGAGCCACCAGCCACTTCCTGGTCTTCCTCATCTCTCCTCCTTCTCTGACGGGGCGGCGACACGCACGCTCGGCGTCCACCCGTCGCGGATGCTATGGGAGCCCCGTGTCCATCCCCTGGCACGAACTTGAACGAAGCGTGAACGGCTGCGGCTTCGTGAACGGACCGTGACCAGCTCACGCATGGGCGGAAGCGGCCGGGTCGACCTGCGCAGACCGGAGCTCGCTCACCTGCGACGCGGACATCTCCAGATCGAGGAGCCAGAACGTGTCGACCAGCGGACCGTCGTCACGACGATCTCCGACGTCGGCGAGGCACACCGCGCAGGCCTCACCGACGACCGCCCGAGCACCGCAGTCGGGGCACAGCTCGGCCGATCTGCGCTCGGCTCCGCCTACCACGTCATCAACGCTAGCCGTTCGACGTGACTCGTCCGCGATCCGCGGTCGGCGGGACGAGGAAGAGCCCGTGAACCCCTCGCGAACCTCGCGACGACGCCCCTAGACTTCCCACGATGGAGCCTGCCGGATACCTGGCGTTCGCCCTTCTCGTTGCGCTCGTGGCCGTGCTCGGAGCCGCGACGGCTCGCGCCCGCTCGAACGCCCGTCGCGCCGAGGCCACGGCCGCCCGGGAGGCCGCTGCCCTCCGCGAGAGGCTCCGAGAGGCAGACGAGGACCGAGCGTCGATCAAGCTCGTGCTCTCCTCGATGCGTGAGGGGGTCGCCCTGCTCGGCCCCGACGGTGAGACCGCCTACGCGAACGGCGCGCTCGAGCTCATGCTCGGCACCACGCCGGCGTCGGTCGAGGCCATCCTGCCGCTCCCGCTCCGCGAGGCCGCCAAGCGTTCGATGCAGGACCGCCGACCGGAGGCGGCGGAAGCCGAGGCCGGGTCGCCGTCCCGATGGCTCCGTGGGGAGGCGGTGCCGGTCGGCGACGACGGTTCGGTGCTGCTCGTCGTGCGCGACGTGAGCGAGGCGCGTCGCCTCGACGCGATCCGCCGCGACTTCGTGGCCAACGCCTCGCACGAGCTGAAGACACCCGCCGCGTCGATCCGGGCCGCCGCCGAGACGATCGGCACCGCCGCGGTTGAAGACCCGGCCGTCGTCCCGCGCTTCGCTGCACAGCTCGAGCGGGAGGCCGTCCGCCTGTCGCGCATCGTCTCGGACCTCCTCGACCTCTCGCGTCTGGAGACCGGGAGCGAGCTCGACGAAGAGGTCGCGCTCGACCAGGTCGTCCGCGACGAGGGCGAGCGCCTCGAGCCGGCGGCCGCCGAGGCCGGCATCGATCTCACGATCGACGTGTCGAGCGTTCCGCGGGTGCGCGGCTCGGCGCGCGACCTCGCGCTCCTCGTTCGGAACCTCACCGACAACGCGCTCCAGCACACGATGTCCGGCGGTCGCGTCGAGGTGCGGGTCACGTCGGCGAACGGCGAAGTCGTCCTCACCGTCGCGGACACCGGTGTCGGGATCCCCCGTCGTGACCTCGGGCGGGTGTTCGAGCGCTTCTACCGCGTGGACCGCGCCCGCTCGCGCGAGACGGGCGGCACGGGCCTCGGGCTGTCCATCGTCAAGCACGTCGCCGAGAACCACGGTGGCTCGGTGCGGGTCGAGAGCGAGCTCGGCGTCGGATCCACGTTCGAGGTCCGGCTGCCGGCCGCCTCGCCGTGACCCCGCCACCCGGCTTCGCCCCCCGCACGAGGGCCGCGTAGGCTACCGGGCGATGGCGGTCCTCCTCCTCGTGCGGCACGGCCATACGCCCACCGCGGGCAAGACCCTCACCGGATGGCAGCGCGGCGTCCACCTCACCGACCGAGGCCGGGAGCAGGCGGATGCCCTCGTCGCGCGACTCGAGGGAGTTCCGGTGGCGGCGATCTACTCGAGCCCGCTCGAGCGGTGCCGCGAGACGGCGGCGCCGCTCGCCGCGGCCCGCGGTCTCCCCGTGCGCGTCCGTCGCGGGTTGATCGAGACAGGCTACGGCGACTGGACGGGCCGATCGATCGCGCAGCTGCGACGCACGAGACTGTGGCGCACGCTCCAGCGCTCACCCTCGGCGATCAGGTTCCCCGCCGGCGAGAGCCTCCGCGACGTGCAGACGCGCGCCGTGGACGAGACGCTGGCGATCGCCGCGGACCATCCGAACGATGTCGTCGTCATCGTGACGCACGCCGACGTCGTGCGTCTCGCCCTCGCGCACTTCGCCGGCATGCACGTCGACCTCTTCGAGCGACTCGCGGTCGAGCCCGGCTCCGTCTCTGCGGTCGCGGTGCACGACGGCCTCGCCCGGATCGTGAAGGTGAACGACACGGGCGACCTCTTGGGCCTGCGGCCGCCCCGTCGCGCCCGGTCGCGCTCGCGGAAGGTGCGAGGATAGGCCAGTGGAGCTCGAGAACCTCGATCGCATCACGGCGGACGCCGTCGGCGAGCCCGGCCAGCGCACCTTCTACCTGCAGGCCCGCCGCGGACCTCGTCTGGTCACCGTGATCGTCGAGAAGCAGCAGGTGGAGCTGCTCTCGTCCTCGATCCTCGACATCTTGGAGCGGGTCGGCAAGGAGACCGGCGAAGGCCCCGGCGAGGGAGAGCTCTCCCTCGAGGAGCCCCTCGAGCCCATCTGGCGCGTCGGGCGCCTGTCGATCGGGTACGCCGAGGACCGCGACCGGCTGCTGCTCGAGCTCGAGGAGCTGATCCCCGAGCTCGAGGACGAGGAGGTGGCGGAGGAGGTCGGCGCGCCCGAGCCGCGACGCATCCGGCTGTGGGCCACCCGGGAGCAGATGCTCGCGCTCTCGCGGCACGGGGCGGCCGCGGTCGCCAAAGGGCGCCCCCCGTGCCAGTACTGCGGCAACCCCATCGACCCGGAGGGCCACACGTGCCCGGCGATGAACGGTCACGGGCGATCCTCGGGCTCGTGACCCCGCCGCCCGCGGACGCGCTGCGGCGGCTGCGGGACGGGGATCTCGAGCTCCTCGGCCTGCTCCCGCGATCGTCGAACTACACGTTCCTCGTCCGCGTGCTCGACGACGGAGAGGCCCTCTTCGCCGTCTACAAGCCGCGGCGGGGCGAGGCGCCGCTCTGGGACTTCCCCGAGGGAACGCTCTGCAGCCGCGAGGTCGCCGCGTACGTCGTCGCCGAGGCTCTCGGCTGGCCGTGGGTCCCACCCACGGTGCTGCGGGACGGCCCGCACGGCGAGGGCTCCGTCCAGCTCTTCGTCCCCTTCGACCCCGACCGCCACTACCTCACGATGCGCGAGGAGCGCCCCGACGACTTCCGCCGGGTCGCGCTGTTCGACGTCGTCGCGAACAACGCCGACCGCAAGTCCGGCCACTGCCTGCTCGCGACCGACGACGGCGAGCGCGTGTTCTCCGTGGACCACGGCGTGTGCTTCCACGACGAGCCGAAGCTGCGGACCGTCATCTGGGACTTCGCCGGCGAGGACGTCCCTGTGGACCTGCTCGGCGATCTCCGCGGCCTCGGCGAGGACCTCGCGGGCGGACCGGTGCGCGACGCGCTCGACGAGCTCCTGCGGCCTGCCGAGCTCCGCGCGCTCGAGCGACGCCTCGCCGACCTCATCGAGGACGCCAGGTTCCCCGAGCCCGGGCCCGGTCGCCCCTACCCATGGCCGATCGTCTGAGCCGCGTCTCACGCGGGCCGGCCGCAGAGCGTTGTTCCCACAGATGAGCCCGCCGCCGTTCGCCAGGTTCCTGGAGGACCACCGGACCGAGGTGTACCGGTTCCTCGTCGCGGCCGTCGGGCGACAGGAGGCCGACGACTGCTTCCAGGAGACGTTCCTTGCCGCGCTCCGCGCGTACCCGCGCCTGCGCGACGTGAGCAACCTCCGGGGATGGATCCTCACGATCGCGACGCACAAAGCGATGGACCACTGGCGGGCCTCGAAGCGGCGCCCGCTGCCGGTCGACGAGCTGCCGGAGCGACCGGCACCGGCCCGTGACGACGGCGACCCCGCCCTGTGGCGGGCGGTGGGCGCGCTGCCGCCGGCGCAGCGCGCGGCCGTGATCCACCGGTACGTGCTCGATCTGCCGTATGCAGAGGTCGCCGCCGCGCTGGGATGCTCGGAGGCGGCGGCCAGAGCGAGCGCCTACGAGGGTCGCCGCGCGCTGCGCGCGGCGGGCCTCACGAGGAACGACGGGGACTGAGAGGGACCATGGAAGGATTCCGCAGGATGCGAACGGCCGACGTCGACGAGACGTCGAGGCGAGCGGCGGCGGCTCTCGTGGTGCAGGCCCGCGGACGCGGGCTCGTCGACGTGGCATACGGGTCGATCGACTCGCCGATCGGACGGCTCCTCGTGGCCGTTACGCGCCACGGGCTCGTGCGGGTCGCCTTCGACGGCGAGCGAGAGGACCTCGTCCTCGAGGAGCTCGCCGAGGCGCTGTCCCCGCGCGTGCTCGAGGACCCGAAGGGCACCGAGCGCGCCCGTCGCGAGCTCGACGCCTACTTCGAGGGACGGACGAACCGCTTCCGCCTCCCGATCGACTGGTCCCTCACGCAGGAGGGCTTCTCGCGGCGCGTGCTCGAGGCCACGGCGCGGATCCCCTTCGGGTCGGTCTCGACCTACGGAGACGTCGCGATGCGCGCCGGGAGCCCTCGAGCCGCGCGGGCCGCGGGGAACGCCCTGCACGACAACCCGGTCCCGATCGTCGTGCCGTGCCACCGCGTGGTACCGGCCGGCGGCGGGATCGGCAAGTACGGCGGGGACGAATGGCGCAAGGAGTTCCTCCTGCGCCTCGAGGGTGCCCTGCACGACTGACGTCTGGCGACCGCCGCGCGAAGATGGACCCGTGCGCGCCCGACGCCCACCCCTCGCACTCGCCGTGGCCCTCGTGCTCTTCTCGTGCGGTGGGGACGGAGCGGCCACGAGCCCGAACAGCCCGACCCACCTTCCCTCCGGTGAGCTCGGCGTCGTCACCCAGGAGGCGGCGTCCGCCGCCGTCCTCGGCCTGTGTGAGGTGATCGGCGGGCTCCCGACCGACATCGAGACGGCCATGGACACGTTCCACGACCGGGTCCACGAGGAGCTCCATGTCGTCGCCGCCGCAACGCAGAGCCAAGACCGTGCGGCCGCGGCCGCGCTCCTCCAGGCGAAGGAGCGGGTCGAGGTCGACTTCGCGGGCCCGATGGCGGCCGACGCAGCCGATGACCTCGAGATGCTCTCCACCGCCCTGCGAGACGCGCTCGCGGCGATCGGCCTCAGCGCGCCGGACTGTCCGGCCTGACGAAGGGCCGACCGTCGGGGATGATGGTCGGGTGCGCTCGGCCCGCCCCCTCGCCCCGCTCCTCGCGCTCACCCTGCTCGCGGCCGCGTGCTCCTCGGGCGGCGGGGGATCGAACGCAGGAAGGCCGAGCGCCTCGCCCTCGGCGCCGGGTCTGGCGGTCATCGTCGCGACCACCGACCTGTACGCGGGTGCGCCGCAGCGCGTCGCGGTCGGCCTCACGACCGTCGACGGACAGCTCGTGAGCTACGGGACGGCGGAGCTCGCGTTCGCGTTCATCGGCACCGCCGAGACGCCCTCGGATCCCGAGCCCGGTCCCGAGACGACCGCAGCCTTCGTCATCACGTACGGCATGAAGGACCGGGGCGGTGACACTCCCGAGATCACGCTGCCCTCCGAGGCGCGCGGCGTGTACGAGGCGCAGGACGTGACCTTCGACCGCGCGGGCTACTGGACGGTCACGGCCACCGCCGACGTGCAGGATCTCGGTGAGCTGAGCGGGAGCTCCACGCTCGCGGTGAACGAGACCGCGGCGCTCCCGGCGCCCGGCCAGCCGGCGCTCGAGACCGAGAACCTCACGATGGACTCCCAGGACGCGCCGATGGCCGCCATCGACTCGCGCTTCACGACCGAGGGCGAGATCCCCGACCCCGAGCTCCACCGCTGGACGATCGCGCGCGGGCTCGAGGAGGGGCGCCCCGCCCTCGTCGTCTTCGGGACGCCCGTCTACTGCGTCAGCCAGTTCTGCGGACCCGTGACCGACATGGTGCAGGACCTCTCGCATCGGTACGAGGACCGAGCCGTCTTCATCCACATCGAGATCTGGCGCGACTACGAGAACCAGGTCGTGAACAAGGCGGCCGCCGATTGGCTCTACCGCAACGACGAGCTGACCGAGCCCTGGCTCTACCTGATCGGGGCCGACGGCACGATCCTCGATCGCTGGGCCGCCCTATGGAGCGAGGACGAGGTGGCGACCGAGCTCGACCGACTCCCCCCGATGAAGGGATAGCGGGCCTCCTTCGGGTATCGTTCGGCCGTGGGCACTCACGACCTCGAGCACGAGCACGAACGCGACCACGGTCACGAGGGTCACAGCCACGATGGTCACGGTCACTCGCACGACCACGCGGCCAAGCTCGACGACGCCCTCGAGGCCAGCGAGAGCGGCATCCGATGCATCAAGATCTCGATGGTGGTGCTCGCCGCAACGGCCGTGGCGCAGCTCGTCATCGTCCTCGCGAGCGGCTCGGTGGCACTGCTCGCCGACACGATCCACAACGTGACCGACGCACTCACGGCCGTTCCCCTGTGGATCGCCTTCGCGATCGGACGCCGTCCGGCCACGAAGCGCTACCCGTACGGTCTCGAGCGGGCCGAGGATCTCGCCGGCATCTTCATCGTGGTCGTTATCGCGGCCTCGGCCGGGCTCGCCGCCTGGGAGGCCGTCCGGCGCCTGGTCGACCCGCAGCCCCTGGACAACCTGCCCTGGGTCATGGTGGCGGCCGTCGTCGGGTTCCTCGGCAACGAGGCCGTCGCCATCTACCGGATCCGGGTCGGCCGGCGGATCGGCTCAACGGCCCTCGTGGCCGACGGGATCCACGCGCGCACCGACGGCCTCACCTCGCTCGGTGTGCTCGCGGGCGCGATCGGTGTGGCGCTCGGGTTCGACCGCGCCGACCCGATCGCCGGCATCGTGATCGCCGTCACGATCCTCTTCGTTCTGTGGAGCGCCGCCGGCAGCGTGTTCCGGCGTCTCCTCGACGGGACCGAGGAGTCGACCGTGGTCCTGCTCGAGGAGGTGGCCGCCTCGGTCGAGGGCGTCGAGCACGTCACCTCGGCGAAGGCGCGATGGACCGGCCACGCGCTCAACGCCGAGATCGAGATCCAGGTCGCCCGGAACCTCACCGTGCAGCAGGGGCACCGCATCTCGGAGGAGGTCGAGCACGAGCTCCTCCACGCGATCCCGCGCCTGCGCGGAGCGACGGTGCACGTGGACCCGCACGACCACGCGCCTCCGGCCGGCCCGATGACCCACCATCGCGGACTCTGAGCCAACGCCGCCCCGTTCGTAGCGCAGGCCAGCCCGTACGATGATGGCCATGTCCGAGCCTGTGGACCCGGCCGTCCCGCCCCCACCCGCCCCGGGGGTGGAGGCCTGCTACCGACATCCCTCCCAGCCCACGCTCGTTCACTGCACGCGCTGCGGCCGCCCGATCTGCCCCGACTGCATGATCGCGGCTCCGGTCGGCCACCAGTGTCCCGAGTGCGTGGGGCAGGCGCAGCGCGCGTTCCGTCAAGGACCGGGCCGGCGGGTCCAGGTTCGCAGCATCACCGCGACGAAGGTCCTCCTCGCGGCCATCCTCGGCGTGTTCGTGCTCGAGATGCTGGGCGGGCCGGGGTCCCTCGTGAACGGTCCGTCCGGACGAGCGCTCTTGAAGCTCGGTGCCCTGCAGCCGTTCCTGATCGCGGACGGGCAGTTCTGGCGCCTGTTCACCGCCATGTTCCTGCATGCTGGCCTGTTCCACATCATGTTCAACGCCTGGGCGCTGTGGGTGTTCGGATCGGTGGTCGAACGAGACTTCGGCACGCCCCGGTTCCTGGCCATCTTCTTCATCACCGGCTTCCTCGCGAGCGCCGCCTCCTACGCCTTCGGTCCCGTGGAACAGGTCGGGGTGGGTGCGTCCGGCGCGATCTTCGGCATCTTCGGAGCGTTCGCCGCCTACAACTGGCGGCGGCGGCACCTCGCCCTGGCGGCGCAGAACCTCCGGACGGCGATGTCCCTCCTCCTGCTGAACGCGGTGCTCGCGTTCGCGATCCCGGGCATCGACTGGCGGGCGCACCTCGGTGGCTTCGTGGCCGGTGTCGCGGCCGGGTTCGTCGCCGACCCAGGTTCCGGCCGGACCCGAGGAACGCTCGTCGCCGTTGCCGGGTTGACCGCGATCGCCGCGGCGGGTCTCGCCCTGGTGATGTGGCGCACCGATGCCATCCGGGCGCTACCGTTCTTCGAGGAGGGCGTTCGCTTCTTCTCGAGGATGGCGGGCTGACCTAGCCCGCGTTGCGCGAGCCTCAGCCGGGCTTGAACGCGGGGCGACCGTCCGACCCGTCCGAGACCACGACCGGCTCGGCGCCCACGAGCTCGGCCAGGCCGCGCGAGACCCGGTTGAAGCCCTCGCGGTCCCAGGCACCGACAACATCGCGGACGACCCCGCCCCCGTCCACCAGGAACAGCGTCGGCACCGAGACGATGCCGTACGCGTTCGAGACGTCGTACGGCGGCAGGTCCGGGACCGAGCGGATGCTCATCGCGTACTCGGCGGCGAACCCCTCGAGCGCCTCCGGCGGATCCTGGCCGATGCCCACGACCCTGCCGGGGTAGGCGCGCTCGAACGCCGACATCGTCGGCGCCGCGAGCTGACAGGTCGGACATGTGACCTTGTAGAAGAACAGCCCGACCGGCCCTCCTCGGAGCGAGACGCCGGGGATGGAGGGCGCCGCGGAGCCGACCTCGAGCGGTTCCATCGCCGACACGATACCGAGGCTCAGCCGGCCCCGCGACGGCCGCCGATCGCGTAGAACCCGCCGCCTCGCGTGCCGACGTAGATCCGCCCCTTCCACACCGACGGCGTCGACTCGATGCAGCTCCCGAGGCTCAGGGACCAGAGCTCGGGGGGCTCCTTCTTCGGGTTGCCGGAGATGTCGAACGCATGCAGGGTCCCGCCGCAGTCGCCCTCGATCAGCACGTCGTCGACCGCCACCGGCGAGGACCAGGTCGGTCCGGCGAGGTGGATCCGCCACCTTTCGATCCCCGTGAACCGGTCGACGCCCACGAGGTCACCGTAGTTCGTCGCCACGTACAGCATGTCGCCGTACAGGGCGGGGGTCGCCCAGATACCGCCGAGCCCGTCGCCGCCCTCTTCGGGATACGTCAGCGACCAGACGAGCGGGTCCTTCGGCTTCGAGGGATCGAGCTTCATGAGCTGCCCCAATTGCGCGGAGCGCGTGCTGAAGCGCTGGAGCTCGCTCGCGACATAGAGGAACCCCTCCTCGTCGATCGCCACCGACGCGTCGGTGTCGTCGCCGGTCCAGAAGCGGAACACCCGCGTCGCCTCGTCCCGCTTGCCGGCGAGGATCCTCGAGATGTCCCACCCCTGCACGAGTCCCCCCGAGTTCGCGAAATACACGACACCGTCGCGGAACGCGACCGAGCTCTCGATCGAGACGTCGCCGTCGGGCAGCTCGGCCATGAGGTCATCGTCGAAACCGGGCGCCGTGAACACGATCTTCGGATCGACGGTCACCTTGCCGTACTTGTCATAGTCGCGGTTCAGCTTGATCACGTACAGCCATGAGTTCTCGCCGCCCTCGACGAGGTAGTCGTCGATCACGAGCGGCGCGCCGTCCCAGTCGTTGTTCCACACGGGGTTCGGAACGCTCGTCTCTGCGTCCACCGACCACAGGACGGTCGGCTCGGCGCGGTCGAGGGCGATCACCCGCAGGAGGTTGTCCCGCGCTCCCGCGTAGTAGAGCGGGTACCCGTCGGGATCGCTGGTCGCCGAGCCCTTCGCGAGATCCCCGACCTGCAGCGCCGGGCGGACCGGCTCGCCCGTCTTCGCGTCGAGGAAGTGGTAGGCGGCGTCGTAGGCGTTGATGCGGATCTCGGTGCCGTCGTCCCCGACGATCACGTTCGGCTGACCGGTCCAGCCGGTGCCGCACCAGAGCTTCGTCTCGCCACCGGCCGACGAGGACGAGCACAGGTTGCCCGTCGCCGGGTAGCGCCACAGGATCCTCGGCTCTTCCGGGACCGGGCCCTGCCCGTAGTAGGTGCGGGACTCGTTACCGCGGAAGGTGGTGATGCCCCCGAAGCTCGTGTTGGCCGGCTGCGGAGAGGGCTCCGGGCTCGGCGAGGGCGAGGGGCTCGGGGACGGCGAGAGGGTGGCGCTCGGCGAGGGCGAGGGGCTCGATGAGGCGATCGGATCGCCGCCGTTACGCCCGAACAGGCCCGCTCGGGCGGCGAACGCACCGGCCGTGACCAGGACCAGGGCGGCAATCACGCCGCCGAACGGCACGCGGGCTCGGGCGGCGTGTCGTCCTCGACCGGGCATCGCGGGCATCGTACCGGCACAACGGGGGAAGGTGGGAGACCGCTAGACGGGTCCTCGCGATGCCGGATAGGAGCCGAGCACCTTCAGCATCGACGTGTGGAGCCTCGCCGCCTCGAACGCAGCTTGCACCTCGGGATCCGCGGCGTCCCGCTCGAGGTCGACGTAGAACACGTACTCGAACGGCGCACCGCGTCGAGGGCGCGACTCGAGCTTCACCATGTTGATCCCGCGCTCGGCGAAGGGCTGAAGCGAGGCGAGCAGGGACCCGGGTCGGTCGGCGACCGCCATCACGAGCGAGGTCTTGTTGGGCGTGCCGAGCCCGGCGTCCTTGGTCCCGACGACCGCGAACTTCGTGAAGTTGTCGGGGTAGGTTTGGATGCGCTCGGCGAGCACCGTGAGCCCGAGACGATCGGCAGCCCCCACGCTCGCGATCGCGGCCTCGTCGAGCCGGCCGGCCTCGGCCACCATGCGGGCGGCGCCGGCGGTGTCGTGCACCGGCATCGGTTCGATGTGGTGGGCCGCGAGGAAGTCCTCGCTCTGCGCGAGCGCCTGCCAGTGGGAGTACGCGCGGCGGATCCCCTCCAGGCGCGCTCCGGCAGGCGCGAGGAGCGCGTGATCGACGCGCACCACGACCTCACCCGAGATCCGCACGAGGCTGCTGTTCAGCAGCAGGTCGTAGGTCTCGTTCACGGTGCCTGCCTGGGAGTTCTCGACCGGGACGACGCCGAACTCCGCCTCGCCGCTCGTTACGCGGGAGAACACCAGCCGGACCGTGTCGCACGGCATCGGGCGCGCGTCCGGGAACGCGGCCAAGACCGCACTCTCGCTGTAGGCGCCCGGCTCTCCCTGGTAGGCGACGTCCATCGGCGGCAAGCCTAGCAGTCGCCCCCTCCGAGCCCGAGCGATCCGGGCTACGCGAAGAACTGGTTGTAGATCTTGATCGCGCCCGGTCCGAGCACGATCACGAACAGCGCGGGCAGCACCATGAAGATCATCGGGAAGAGCAGCTTCACGGGGATCTTCTGGGCGATCTCCTCGGCGCGTTGGCGCCGCTTCTGCCGGAGCTCGCGGGACTGCGCGCGCAGCACGTTCGCGATCGACACACCGAACAGGTCCGCCTGGATCATGGACAGGATGAAGCCGTGGAGCTCCTGCACCTCGGTGCGGTCGCCCATGTGGCGGAAGGCATCGGCACGGCTCACGCCGATCTGCATCTCCTGCAGCAGGCGCGAGATCTCCTCGGCGAGCGGTCCGGGCACGTTCTTCACGACCTGCGCGAGCGCCGCGTCGAAGCCGAGGCCCGCCTCGACGCTGATCGTCAGCAGATCCATCACGTCGGGCAGCTGCTTCTGAATCATCCGCTGTCGCTTCGCGGCCATGCTGTTCACGTGCGCGCTCGGGTACACGTACCCGCCGTACGTGAAGATCGCGATGAAGAACACCTTCAGCCACCCCGAGATCGGGAGGAGGCTGAACAGCAGGAGGCTGCCCACGAGGGTGACGATCCCGCCGATGATCTTGAGGGCGACGACCCGATCGGCGTCCCAGCCCGCGGGGCTTCCGGCGAAGATCAGCTTCTGGTTGATCCGGCCGTGCATATCCACGGGCGTGATGCGGGTCACGGTGCGCCCGAGGCGCTTCGCGCCCGGCATGATCATGCGGTCGACGGCCGAGCCCTGGAGCTCATCCTGACGCAGGTCGACCGAGTCGGTCACCTGCCCGACCTGAGACTCGAGGAGCGTGACCGGGCGGTTGCGTTCGCGGAGCCACATGTCGACCAGCACGCCGACCATGAAGATCGTCAGGAACGCGCCGACGAGGGTGAGGGCGAGCCAGAGATTAGACATCGATCTTCACGATCCTTGTCATGATCCAGATCCCGACGGCCATCAGCGTGCCCGCCGCAACCAGCAGGATGATCCCTGCGGTCGTGGTGAACAACGGGCGGACGTAGTCGGGATTCACGATCGTCAGGTACATCAGGATCCCGAACGGCAGCGACGCCAGGATCGCGACCGACAGCTTCCCCTCCGCGGAGAGCACGTTCACCTGGCGGCGGATGTAGGCGCGCTCGCGCACCGTGTTCGCCACGATGTCGAGCACCTCGGCGAGGTTGCCGCCGACCTGCCGCTGGATGTTGATCGCGATGACCGCCCACTTCAGGTCCTCACTCTTGATGCGCATCGCCATCGCTGCGAGGGCATCGTCGATGGGACGCCCGAGTCGGATCTCGGCCACGACGCGCTGGAACTCGCTCGCCGAGGGCTCGCCGATCTCCTTCGAGACGGTGTCGAGCGCCTGCAGGAACGAGTACCCGGCCCGCAGCGAGCTCGCCAGGATCGACAGGGTGTCGGCGAGCTGCTCGAGGAGCCTGTTCTGCCGCTTGCGCTGCGACCTGACCATCCAGAAGTACGGGATCAGGGCCGCGAGACCGGCGATCAGCAGGACGAAGATGACGTTCTGCAAGAGGAGGCCCGCGAAGATCACGCCGGCGAGGGCGCAGGCGACCGTGAGCGCGATGAACTCGCCGGCCAGGATCGGCATGCCGGCCTGCTCGAGGCGCTCGTCGAGGCTCGCGCTGAACCCCGTGGCCACCGCGAACCGCTGTCCCGCCTCGACGAAGGTGCCGGGCATCCACTGGGTCGAGATCTCTTCCCTCGTTTCCTCACCACCGCCGCCACCGATCCGCTTCGCGAGCGCCCGCTCGCGCTTGCTCCGCGCCCGGGCGCCGAAGAGCATCTCGACGATCAGGAACACCGCGACGCCGGCGAGCACAACGACGATCAGCTGACCGTTGTTCGAGCCCCAGAACGACGCTGCCAAGATGCTCACGCGGCTCGACCCCCCGGCACGGGCGCGAAGACCTCGACGGGAACCGCGATACCGCGCTCCTGCAGCTTCTCGAGGAACCGCGGCCGAAGGCCGGTGGCCTTCAGGTTGCCCTGGAAGCGCCCTTCCTCGTCCACCCCGGCGCCGTAGTCGAACAGGAACAGGTCCTGCAGCGTGATGACGTCGCCCTCCATGCCCACGATCTCGGTTACGTGGGTGAAGCGGCGGACGCCGTCCTTCATGCGGGCCTGGTGGATGATCAGGTTGATCGCCGACGCGATCTGCTCACGGATCGTGCGGATGCCGAGGTCCATGCCGGCCATCAGCGACATCGTCTCGAGGCGCGACATCGCATCTCTCGGCGAGTTCGAGTGGATCGTGCTGATCGAGCCGTCGTGGCCGGTGTTCATGGCCTGGAGCATGTCGAGCGCCTCGCCGCCACGGACCTCACCGACGACGATGCGGTCCGGCCGCATGCGCAGGGCGTTGCGGACGAGGTCGCGGATCGTGACCTCGCCCTTGCCCTCGATGTTCGGCGGGCGGTACTCGAGACGCACGACGTGGGGCTGCTGGAGCCGGAGCTCGGCCGAGTCCTCGATCGTGAGGATCCGCTCGTCGTCCGGCAGGAACGACGACAGGACGTTCAGGGTCGTCGTCTTGCCGGCGCCGGTTCCCCCTGAGACCAGGATGTTCAGCCGCCCGCGCACGCACGCGTCGAGCAGCTCGACGACCGGGCGCGTCAGCGTGCCGAACGAGATCAGGTCCTCGGCCTGGTACGGGTCGGCGGAGAACTTCCGGATCGTGAGGCACGCGCCGTCGATCGCGAGCGGCGGAACGATGGCGTTCACGCGTGAGCCGTCCGGCAGACGCGCGTCTACGTACGGCGAGGACTCGTCGACGCGACGTCCGACCTTCGCCACGATCTTGTCGATCGTGCGGCGGAGCTGTCCGTCGTCGTGGAACTTCGAGCCCGTCCAGTAGAGCTTGCCGGCGCGTTCCACGTAGATCGAGTCCCATCCGTTCACCATGATCTCGGTGACGTCCGGGTCGCGCACGAACGGCTCCAGCGGCCCCAAGCCGAGGACGCTGTCGCCGATCTGCCTGACGATCAGGAGCTTCTCCTACGCCGACAGGCCCGGCTCCTCCTCGTCGAGGAGCTCGCGGAGGCGCTGGTGGACCAGGCCCTCGAGCTCGGTATCCGAGAGCGACGCGTCGTACAGGCGCGGCCCGAGCACCTCCACGAGGCGCTCCTGCACGCGCATGCGGATCTCGGCGATCCGGTCCTTCTGCTGTGCCTTCGCGAGTCGGTCTGCGAGCGACATGGGTTCCTCCTTAGCGACGCCTGAAGAGGCCTCGGCGCTTCTTCTCCTGGACCGGCGCCTCGCCGGTCTCACCGCCCTGTGCCTGATCCGACACGCCCGTGAACCGCTGCGCGAGGCGCCGGATACTCCCCGACACCTCGGAGTCGGGCTCCTCGAGGTACACCGGTCGCCCCTTGTTCAGCGACGTCGGCACGAGGCGGCTCGA
>Ga0233416_10000105_pt1 | contig 23653 bp, 41 predicted proteins | sample Sediment_Towuti__2_FD_188638 | JGI IMG/M metagenome (GOLD analysis project Ga0233416, IMG submission 188638) | Sediment microbial communities from Lake Towuti, South Sulawesi, Indonesia - Sediment_Towuti_2014_0_MG | ecosystem: Environmental > Aquatic > Freshwater > Lake > Sediment | place... | reverse complement strand
TTCCACCACATGGTCCCGGCATAACCCCTCTGACCGAACGGATCGGACTTGGACGCCTGGCCCGGAGGAAGATAGGTTGGGTTCAACGAATTCAGTCCACGCACGGAGATCTGACTCCACGCGTTCTGGGCCACCACAACGAACTGATACACGTCGATTGAGGTGCCCAAGCTGGAAAACAGGTTTGTGGTGCCGATCGCAGCACCAGCATCGCGCAAGGCCACAAACTCCGGTGACGTGAAGAAGCGGAACCGTTCACAAGTCCCCACTTCGTTCGCCATCGGCTTCCCGCTTGCATACTTCTCGGTCGGAACGAAACCAGGCAGATCCCGTAGATCGGGTTCCGCATCCGTGTGGACGTAGACGTTGTAGCCCACGGACACGGCGCTGGTGCCGTAGTTCCCGGAGGCGGACAGCATCGAATTCACAGGCTTCGCGTGGTTCGCCTGCAAGGACTTCACGATCTTGCGGATTAGTCCAAGGGTGATCGGACCATTCACGGTCGCCACCGTGGTGCCTGTACCCCCGAAGAACTGATTGGTGCAGGTCTTGAGCTGCCCGAAGATCAACAGTTCGTTGACCAACGTGACGCGCTCGCCGACTTGCTTGATCATCTCCTTGGGGATGTCATCCTCGTACAGGTTGTACGTCTTATCCGTGAAGCCGTACAAGCAGCTATATTGCTGGATGACCACCGACACGTCCATCGGGACGATGCTCTCAGGGTCAGGTGTCACACCTTCCTGAGTCTGATGTTGCTGCACAATCGCGTTCCCACGATCGACTAACGTGGTCGTCGGGAAGAACGTGTTCTGCGTAGTCGCAGAAGTCGCTGATGCGCCGAAGGGGAGGAACCGACGGGCGATATACGTATCGCTCTGATTCTTCGGCATAGAGACCTGACGTCCCTCACGGCTCAAGCACTCGCAAGGCACGGCATGTTCCAAAATCTCTGCTTTGTACTTACCAATCCGGGGGGCGGTAAGTGCGAATGAATGCATTCCAACTGGCATGATAAAGCTCCTTCTTCAGTTATGAAAGGTTCGCCTTCGACATATAAGCGTTGAAGGCGTCTTCCTCGGACTGGGCAGATTGCTGAAGGGATGTCCCCTTCTCATTCACCGAGTCCTGTAATTGTTCGCGTCGAAGTTGCGCTGCTGACTTCTTCTTCTCTTTCGGACTGGCACTCTGTCTGTTTATTTCGTTGATTTGGTGTTCATAAAAGCGATTAAGCGCCTTTGCCACCACGATCGCCCGCTGCGACGTATTCACCTTCTTCTGGTACTCTGCCGGCTCGTTGGCGAGCCAGGTTCGAAACTCCGTCTTCGATCCAGTGGGACCGATGATCTTCTCCCAGTCCGGGTACTCGTCAGCGAGATCACGAAGCTGCTCTTTCGCCACGATCTTCATCGCAGCATCCTCAGCCTGCTTCGCCACCGCCATCTTGAAATCTTCGGCTTCAAGATCGACGTTCTGTGCGACCACTCGGCCACCGCCCTTGACTTTGGCCATCACCCGTGTGATGCCCTTCGCCAGTGCAGGGGTCAAATCCGGGTAGTCACTCTTCAATTCTGCAAGGTCTTCGTCGGTGACCACGACGGGCTCTCCCGCCTGTCCCCCACTCTGAAGATCCTTGAGCGTCTGACTGATGCTCCCGATTCGTCCAAACGCGCTCCCGAAACGCTGCTCCATCCCGGTCCTGATTGCCTCAATATCATCTGAGTACGTCAACAACCGAGCGAGTTGCTCTTCGGTGATCTGCGCGAATTTCGGTTCTTCGTTCGGTTTCTCCGAAGCAACCGGTTCCTGTTTCTGCTCAGGTTCTGTCTGAACCGTCTGCTCAGGCTCCCGTGGGTGGTCTGAGTCCGGCTCGTCGAGATCTTTCCCTGACACATATGCATCGAAACTTGCTAACTCCTCCGCCTCCGCTCGTTCGACCTCCTGTGCAATCTGTTCATCGGTGAGGGCCTCACCTTTGTCATTGGTCACAGTCTGTACTTCAGCCGTAGGCATATACGCTCCTTCTGATCATGGGCCTGACGGTCCATGCATCTGTTGTGACGTCCCGTGGGGCGTCGGTTAAAAACCCAGTACGGCGTCCGCTTCGAGCTTTTGCGGCACCTTACCTAATGATAGCACGTATCGAATTCCTTTGATTTTGCCCCTGATGAGGAGACTCTCCGACTCGCTTTTCTCGTTCTCTAACTGCGTGCGAAGTCGTTCGATTTCTTTCAACAGGGTCGATTCAATGCCAAGCCATGCCTGACTCTGCCGCATGTCTGGCGTAAACGCGACATCGGTCACCGGCCCTGTAAAGACGAATGGTTTCATACCGCCTCCTTATTTCTGAAAGCCTTGGCCCTTCGGCGCCGTCCCTGGAATTTCGATCGGGGACCGCAGAGATCTCCCCTTATTGCTGCTGTCTTTCATGCGGTTCTTATGCACGTCGACCGCAAAGCCGGCGGCAGAGATCTCCTTCTGCGTGCGGAGCTTCATGGCTGTCTCAGCGAGCTTGGCCTTGACCTGCTCCAAGGTGATCTCGTGCTTGCTGGCGTACTCCATGAGGGCCAGTTCGCGTTCCAGTTCGAGCTTCTTGAGCGCGTGCTGGTAATCCGCCTGGGCCTTCGCGCGCTGTGTCTCCACGTAGATCGTGTCCCGATCCGTGTCCAGCTTGACCTTGAGACGCGCGGTTTCATCCCGGAGCTTCTCCAGGGCTTCCTTGCTCTGGAGGTTAAGCTGCGCGATCTGCATTTGCAGATCCATCTCGGCCTGCGCGATCTGCTGATCCGACTGAGACTGCTGCTGGGCGATCTGCGCCTTGATCTGCGCGATCTGCACGCCTTTGTCCGGTGGCGGAGGTGTCGACCTAATCTTCTGAATCTCCTCTTCGGTGTACTGGATATCCTTCGGCTCGATCTTCTTGCTCTTCATGAAGGCTGCAAACGCGAGCTTCGGGTTGATCTCGAAGTTTGGATCGGTGGCCAGCGGGAGGATCTGTTGTAAGGTCTGGTCCTGGATCGATCGCTCCACCTTCCCGCGCGAGACGTGCGCCTTGATCGTCCATTCGTCCTTCTCCTCGTCCGGCACGTCGGGATCGAGCAGGAGCCATTCGAAGTGCTGGTCGACGAGGGGCTCGTTGATGTAGTCGTCGTAGCGATCGGCGACGTCGCGGAGGAGCTGGTTGGCGTTATTGTTCTGGATGTCCGTGGCCCCCAACGTGTTCGGCGTCGTGTCCCCGCTCTGTCCCTGTGTGACGAGGGGAATGTTCGTCGACTCCTCGGCGAGACGCATCGAGAACTCGATGATCTTGAGGAGCTGATCGACGCGCTCAGGAATCTCGAAGGTCGTGAAGGCTTTCCGCACGTCGTCGATCACGCCGTCGGAGGTCTTGTACCAGATCTTGTTCGGCGCGACTCGCCAATCGCCATTGGCCGGCACCACGGCCTCCTGGTCGATGACGATCTGCCCGCCTGACGAGACGCCGGCGTTATTCAACATGGCGCGCATGGCGCCGTTGCAGACCTTCTGCGGGGTCGACATCTGTTCGTTCGGCCCGATGCCAGCCCAAAAAGAACCCCGGAAGGTCCAGGGGATCGAGTGATAATTCAACCGCCCGGAGTTGAGTGGGTTCAATGTGGCCCGCACAATCTTATCATTGATGATCGTGACGATCGCAAAGACCTCGTCCTGATCCTCTTTGAGCAGGCTGGCCGCTTCCGGGTTGGCCGCTTCGAACATGCTCCGATCGATGGTGCCGGTGAAATACCACACCTCATAGCTGTCTTTGTTGCGCTGTTCGATGTCGTCGCTCGGATTGGGTCGCCCGTTCATCTTCTTGTTGGGACCCTCCTCGATGATCTTATCGATCTGATCTTTGATGTACCCCTTCCGGTTCTTGAGCTTGCGTACTCGCCGCACGGAGAGATAATCGCGCTCGAAGATGAAGTCGCCGTTGGAGATCTGATCGCCGCACGACTTGTCCGGGAAGATGTTCCAGGGATCACGCCAGGCTGTGGCAGGGGCGATCTTATCGACAATCTTCAACTCAGCTTCGTCCTTGTCCCCCTTCAACACTTTCTTTCGGGTATAGCGTTCCGCGTACGGCCCCTTCACCACCCCGACACCGAGGCGGGCGGAGTCGAAGATCACCCGGCGCATTTCCTTGTTGTGTTTTGATTCGACGTACCAGTCCTTGATCCGGCGTTCAGCTTTCTTGCAGGACTTATGCGCCATCTGATAGCGTTCTTCGACGAGATCCTTCGTGGTGATCGGCACCTCTTCGGGTTGCTCCTGCCCTTCCGCCGGCATCGCTGCGCCTGGGGGAAGTGGCTTTGCATCCTGAGGTGTGGCCTTCCGCATGAGCGGTTGACCGGTCTGTTCATCCATCACCGGAGTCTCGTCCTTCTTCCCATCCTCCAGTTCCTGCACGGGGGTGGGGGTGAGGAAGAACATCTCGTCGGAGAGCAGCAGCTCCGCGATCTTCGCCGACGCCGCGTCGACATATCGGCTCGTCAGTCGCACGAAGACGGTCGACTTGATTTCGTCCGTCTGCCTGGGGTCCATATTCCCGGACGTCAACGGCGCGTTCATGACGGTGGGCTTGACGAGCTTGAGCTGTTTGAACTCGGAGCGGTTAGCGTCGTCGATCCCGTTATAGCGTTCCTCGCAGAGGTTCCAGACGTCTTCAATCCCGCTGCCTTCGCGGTACTTCACCGTCTCGTCCCGGAGCGGGAGGAGATAGTTGAGGAGCGCCGTCAGGCGTTCGTCATCCTTGACGTCTTCGGGTTTCCGTTCATCTTCCGCGAGGCCCTTCTTCACCAACGTCTCGATGAACGCATCGTGTTGTTTTGATGTTTCTTCGTCCATTATTTATCTCCCCCATCGTCCTTTCGTTCTCGCAAGGTATTGCCAGACCATAGGACTTCCAGGTGTGGCAGTAGTGGTTGAGGAGCTTCGGAGGAACTTACTTGGGTATAGGTACACGTAGTCTTCGTAGGCGTATGCGTCGAAGAGGACATTGTCCAACCAAAAGGTTTGAATAAAGATGCCAGGCGGTGCAACCGCAGCAAATGATCCCTTTGAGAGGAACTGAGATAGATAGAGATCCTCATCGAATTTTTCGTGCCGAAGGAATGGCGGAACAACGATGCGGTGAAGGAACCGATCCTCCCCGCGAGACTTCGAGAGAAATCCCGGCCTGTAGAGATCATATCGGTCAGGCGGGATCTCATGCTGGAGCCATCGGGGGATAACCATCCGATGAAGGAAGAGATCCTCGTGACGAGACTTCGAGAGGAATTGCGGCCTGTAGACATCCATGTTTGGGTGGATGTCGTGCTGGAGCCATCGGGGGATAACCATCCGATGAAGGAAGAGATCCTCCCCGCGAGACTTCGAGAGGAAGGCCGGCCTGTAGCGGTCGTAGAGGTCCGGTGCGATCTCATGTTGGCTCCACCAATGAATGCGCATCCGATGAAGGAACCGATCCTCTCCGCGAGACTTCGAGAGGAACGCCTGCTTATAGAGGTCATAGCGATCCAGCGGTATCTCGTGCTGAAGCCATCGGGGAATGACCATCCGATGGAGGAAGCGGTCTTCGCCGCGAGACTTGCTGAGAAACTGCGGCCTGTGGACGTCCATGTTTGGGTGGATGTCGTGTTGCAGCCATCGGGGAATGACCATGCGATGCAGGAAGAGGTCTTCGCCGCGAGACTTACTGAGGAACTTCGATGGAACGCTAAGGGGGTCCAGGCGCCACTCGTCGTAGAGAAACCGCCCGTTCCGCATAAACGGAACGGATGTCGCGACTGGAGGTGCGCCAATTTGAGTGAGTAAGAGCGACACATTACTTGGCCTTTATCTGATTGATGATCCCTGTTGGTTTCCACCCATGCTCGACCGCACGAAGCAGTCTGACCTGTTTCTTCGCGTTCTCCGGGGTCGTGGCCTTCGCCTTCGTCCCGTGCGGGCTCTTCACCGAGACCTTCCCTTTTCCGACTGATTTGATCGTATAGGGCATTTTTATATTGTATCCGATATTAAAACGCTGTCACCTCAGCCCACGAGACGTCATAATACCACGCGATCCCATAGCTCGTGACATTCAGCACGCGATTTTCGCACTCGAACCCTTCGTTATTCACCAACACGAGGGGGTTTCCGTGATTACCTTGCTCCAACACATTGACTGGACCTCTGATCGTATTTTGATCTGCTGCCGTGGCGATGTTATATGGAAGTGTCGCCATGAACTGCGTGTCCTTCGTGAGCGTGCCTCCGGTCATCCCAGCCGTCGCACCACCGCTCATAATTCGTAGAAGAGCACCGCCTGGGGCAGCAGCCATTGAGGTTCGTTTTCGTGACGCAACTGGTGTGGCTACGTTCGTCGTATCCACTGCGGTAAAGCCCGTACAACGATAACAATCCATAGAATTTTCTTGTGCGGTCCCTCCCGCTGTTTGAGTCGCTCTCATAATCAATTGTGTGATAACAAACAAATTGTTCGCGTTGGCCTTAAACTCAAAGATCCGTGCATTCGCGGCCTGTGCTGCGACCGACAACACCCGTGCTGTCGCGACATAATGACCAAGCGAACCGTACTCCACCGGCTTCGCATGGACGTTGACCGCACGAAAGGTAGTGCCGGCAACCTCAAAGTTCGTGTTACCAAAACCTTTCACAAAAAACGGCATGGAGGTCTCCTTAAAACGCGGTCACTTCGGCCCAGGCCCAATCAAAAATCCAGATAACTCCTAAGGACGTGTTGTTGAGGACAGAATTCTCGACAATATATCCTTCATTTTGCACGAAGACGAACGGATACGAGAATGAGTCGTTCTCAAGCATGTTGGTGGTTGGCCACGTACGTGTGGTATTGATGGACGAACTGACAACATACGGATATTTACCAAAAGGGCCAGTATCTTTCGTCAGTGTCCCTCCAGTCATACCGCTCAAGTTTCCAGTGAGCGTGAGATGGCGGACGTTAGCCCCACCAGGGTATGCAGCCATGGAGGTACGCCGAACAGAGGACACCGGGGTGACCGTGTTCGTCGTATCCACGGCAGTAAACGACGTACATTTGAAGCAATCAAGAAAGTTTTCTTGAACAGTTCCGACGGCAATTTGTAAGGTTGTGATATTTAATAGCGTAGGAATAATGAGGTTCGTGGCGTGGCCGTTTTGGATTTCGAGAAGGCGAGAGTTCGCAGCTTGAGTGTTCGTCCCGACGATGCGGACAGACGTACGATAGTGACCTAACGAACCATATTCTAACGGCTTCGCATGAGTATGAACGGCTTGAAAGACTGCGCCGCCAACCTCAGCCGTTGTCCCTGCGTTCCCTTTCACCATAATGTGCATGTACTGGCCCCCTCGTTAGAACGCGGTGACTTCAGCCCATGCCCAATCGAGATACCACGTGATCCCGTATGACGTGACGTTGAGGACGCGGTTTTCTACGAGATAGCCTTCGTTCTGCACAAAGACGAATGGATTAGTCCAGATATTCGACTCGATCGCTTCGACCGGACCCCATATCGTCGTGGTATTGATGGACGTTCCCACATTGTATGGAAGCGTCCCGAAGAATTGCGTATCTTTCGTCATAGTCCCACCAGTCATGCCGGCGGAGTTACCGGCGAGGGTAAGATGCCGAACCGCAGCCCCGCCGGGATATGCAGCCATAGAGGTTCGTCGCACAGAGCTGACTGGCGTGACTACATTGGCTGTATCCACAGTCGTGAAGCCTGTCAGACGATACGCGTCAAGTGAATTTTCCTGCGCGGTTCCTGCTGCCGTTTGACTGGCACGCATTGTGAGCAACGTCGGAATAATTAAGTTACTCGCATGCGAATTACGAATCTCAAGCACACGAGAGTTCGCCGCCTGTGCTGTGACGCCGGCAATACGAACGCTGGTGCGATAATGACCAAGCGCACCGTACTCTAATGGCTTCACATGCACGTGAAGACCACGGAAGGTCGTGCCTCCGACTTCTGCAACGGTCCCGCTACTGCCCTGTATTTGGATCGCCATGTGAAGACCCTTTCCTCAGGAACTTCATGAGTTCTGCCGCGTCAATAAGGTCCATACTAATACTCACGCGCGTCCATCCCATAAAGTCGGCGCGATTGAGTTCGTGCTCAATTGCCGCCGCGAGTTGCTGAGCGTGAAATCTCGGTACTATCGGACCTTCTGGAAGACCGGGAAGAATCCCTTTGCTTTCGAACATCCGTTCAACGTTCTGTCGATGTTGTTCTTGTGTCAACGGAAACATAGATCCTCCTCTGTTAATTCCAACACCATGAGACGTTCCACACTCCATATAATCTCGTGCCTTTACTACCCGCAGAAAACGCTCCGTTCGTTCCAGTCGTTGCAACCACCGATCCAACAATCTGTGCTGCTTTTCCTAACGTATTGTATGGGGAACTCTTCGAACCGGCGAATTCAAGCGGTTCAAGAAGCTGTGACGTATTGAAGGCGGTAATAGAGAACCCCGTACCGGGGTTAATCGTATGCGCGCGACACTCGATCGTTTCGACCAAATGCTCGTCGATCGTATGATCCGCAGAATCCTCTCCGCGAATCCATGCTTCACAGCATGATCCTGCGATGATCCCAGCCTGCCCCGTGATCGTAATGGTCACGTCATTCGAGCCGGGAAATGCCCCGAAGTCGACGGTGGTATTGCCTTGCGAGCCCATATTACTCCTTGTCGTACGGGTTCTGAATCAGCTCGTCCCGCTTCTTTCGGTGCCGATACACAGCATAGCCGGCGCCGGCTGCGGCAGAGGCCCCTAGTACGATCACGTTGAATGGCGGTGGGAGGAATGTGGCCACTCCTGCCAACGCGTCAAAGAACGTCTCGGTCTCCATTACGGCTTCGGTTCATCGGTTGGCACGGGCGTATAGAGCGCCACCTGAACCGCCTTCTTCGCGTCGAAGTACCCGGTCAACCGAAACACGATCGTCAACACCGCGAGCACACCATCGACAAGTGCGGAGGTCTCCGCTTCAGGAACATCGATCCCGAACGCCTTCAGCACCTGATGGACGATAATCAACGATCCAGTCGCATATGTCTTCCATGGAGTTAAATCTATACTCATTTCAAGCCTCCTTCGACGCCAGCGAGAAAGGCGAAGACGTAGGCCTTCCCCTGAAGCTCTGGCAATTGTGTGAGATCCACGCGTTCCTTGAACATGACCACGATCAATGCGGCCAGGTCCGCGTTCTCAGGACCGAGGTAGGATTCGAGGTTTTTCAACACGTCATCTGCGGACTGCTTCTCCAGGGCGAGGCGAGCGGCCTTGAGGCCCTCGATCGCGAGCTGCTTCTTGTCAGGTGTGAGCGAGGGCGCGAGCACGCGCTTTGTGATCACCTGAGAGAGGAGCTGCGTCTCGGTGGGTGTAAGCGGTTTGGATGGTCCGGTCGAGGCACACCCCGCCATCGATGCGACCAAGAGGACCATGGCAGCAAGGAGCATCATGTATTTCATGATGTTACTCCTCGCCGTGCAGCGTAGCGAGACAGTTCACGCCAGCCGGCGCCGTACACTTGAGCGCAATACGTTCCGCGCTCGCAAGTTCAATTTCATCGCGCATGGGGATCGGATACGTGACCCCGGCCTGAGGATGCACGTGGAAAATCCTCATGATGTTCGCGTTCGTGCCCTCGGCGGAGTGGTTCTCGGTCCCTGTGGCCTGAAGGGTCGTGCTGGTGTCCTTCACCTTGAGCGGGTTCCTGGCGGACCCTGTCCCTGCGGTGGAGACCTTGATCAACTTCACCACGACCGGCACCGCGCTGTTGCTGGTCCCGTCGAAGGTGATATCCGCCCCGGTGATCGCGAGCAGGATGTTGGTGGCATTGTTGATCTGCAACACTGTCTTTTCCGTCGCCGCGACCAAAGCCACGGCAGCGGAGGTTGTCTGTGCAAAGTTTTGACGTGCCATTGAAGTCCCCCTGTGTTTAGAAGTTGAGTTTGGTTAACTGATCGATCGTCTTCCTGACTGACTCCAAGACCACGTTCGCGTCTGCCGTCTCCTTCTCCGCCTTCTCTTTATCCACTTTCAGACCGGCAATGTCCTGATCGAGTTTCTTGACGTCCGCGTGCCTGAGCGCCACCTGCTCGTCCAGCGTGGCCAGCTCTTGGGATTTCGCATTGTAGTTCTTGTCAAACAGCTCTTTGGCGTCGGCTTCGGCCTTCTCGAACATCTGTTGGATCTTCTCCTGCGTGGCCGCTTCAAGGCGGACACCTTGATCGGTGGTATCCACGATCTGCGATTCGAGGCGATCCAGCTCGGCCTTGTTCTTGACCTTCAGCTCCTCATGCTCTGAGGTGAGCCGATTGATATCGGCAATCAGCTCATTCTTCTTGGTCTCCAGGGTCGGGATGTAGGTGGCGAGTGGGGCCGCCTCCCGGAGGAATTCTGACAAACCCACCATCGATTCATAGCGGGCAGCCAGGGTTTCAATGTGATGCACAGCGTCATTCAACGTCATGATAAATCTCCTTGGTGATTAAGGTTAAGTTCGCATCGGATTGGCACGCCGTACACAACAACGCACCGTAATACTGGCCCCTGCCCCAACGACTGATAAATTCGGACGCATATAACGCGGGTTCTCGATCGCGGTCCCCATCGCGCCAACGCCCACCCCTTCGATATTATTGGAACCGTTCGCGGCATTCTTCACGGGGAACCAGTCTGACCCATTGTTGCTCCCTTCGATGCGCCACGTGGCACCGCCGGCAGCATCTCCGGTTTCAAATCCAGTCCAGGTGCGATCGGCCCACTCCGGGAACTGCATTGGAAGACCATCCGGGTTCGCGGTCGTCAGAACCCAGGTGACCATATACATTGACCGATCTTCGTCGCCAACGGTATTTAAGAATGTGGGTGTAACAGACATAATTGCTCCTTATGAAGTTCGTTATTTAGCGCGCGAGAGCCGTTCGCGAAGACCTTTGATAAAATTATTCCGTGCACCCTCAGGAGATTGACCACTGTTACGACTACCTTTATTGGCCTGTCGTGCACTTGCTGCATTGATCGACGATTTCGCTTGCTCTGATTTTACACGAGACAATGCATTTTGTAACCCAGTGAATTTTGACGACTGAGCAGGGGTTGCAGACTTTTCGCTCGGTGCACGTAACGCGCTTGAGATACGTGAAAACTTGTTCGACGGTGTCATAATTGCTCCTTATCCAAGTTTTTGTCTCAGACCGTGGGCAAAACGTTCACTATCTGACATCGTAGGAGCAGCAACGGATGGGGCCACTCCAAGTGCCGGCGTCTCTCTCGGTCCCTCAACATGCTCCCGATGCTGGACTGTCGGTGCTGCCTGAGCGACGGGAGACCGGGGTGCCTCCACATGCCGTGCGGGAATCGCGTTCGGTTCCACACCTAATGCTGGGGTTTGCTGCGTGCGATTTTCTCTCCCTTCAGCAGCCACCTGTCGTGCTTGTGCAGCCATTGGCGACACAGTTGCAGCCTGAATTGCTGTTGCCGGATTCGCCGCGTTCGCGAGTGCGGTTGTGGCTGCGGGTGTTACCGGTTGACGTCCTTCCGCCGCTAATAGTGTGGTTCGTTGAATGTTGTTCAGAAGGCCGGGATTGGGTTTCTTCCCCAACGAGTCACGAAGGGCCACTTTTGCCTGCATCTTTTGAAGCTGTACCCTCGCACGAGCTGCCTGACGCTGATTGGATACGAACTGATGAATCCTCTTAGGGTCCCAACCAGCGAACTCCGGCATTTGCATGAGAATGGCCAATTTCTGTTTCGTCATCGGTTCGTTGATTCTCATTGCCCCGGACGCTTCCAATGCCTCCTGCTTCGCTCGAATCAACTCACTGACACGATTTACTACTGGTTGATTGGCTCCAACTGTTTGAGGAACGGCGGGACGAGGAGCTTGATCGAGTGAGGTCGCCAGGTCGAGAGACTTGGTTGGAAGCGTTCCTCCACTTGCCAGAATTTGCTGATTTCTGGCTTGAATCTCTGCAATCCTTGCTTTCCCCTCCGGTGATATAACTGGATTCGTGACATCTCTGAATGTCGGTCTCGCGGGGTCCGCCTGTAGAGCCTGTCTATTCACAGTGTTTTGCATGATAGCTTGTTTTTGTGCAAGCGATAAGGTTGGGTCGACGCTCGCGGCTTGTTGTGCCGTTTTTATAGCTTGTAGATTCGCGGCTTGAATTGCGGCTATTTGTTCTGGTGTGGCCATGATGTTATCCCTTCCTCTTTAATGCGGCAACTCGCGAAGCAAGACCCTGAAGATGCGCTCTCAGTCCTTCCTGAAAGAGCGTCGTCGCGTTCGTCGCGGTGCGCGGAGTGCCCCCGATCACGTTGTTCGCTGCACTTTGATTTCTCACGTTCTGAGAATACTCCTGTCGATTTTTCACTTTCGAGGCTGAATCCGGGTACACGCGATTTTTCGTATCGATTTGCTTTAAGATCGCGACTCGCAGACCGGGAGCCGATCCGCTGGCCACGACATCTCGTGTTTGCTTGATGCGTCCCCTCGAATCCGGTCGTTGAAGTTCATCGGTTCCAGGCGCACCGGCCCCGATTTTCCTGTATCGATCGGTGAGCTGATTGCGAACTTGTTCGGCTTGAAGTTTTGGCTCAGGTCTGTAGTAATTCTTTCGTCCCTGTTCAATGAGTTTTCCTTTAGCCTTCGCGTCCGCAATAGCTTCCTCATTCTTTCGGATCACCTGTTGCAGTCGTTGATATTCTGTCATTGGCATAGGATCACCTCTCGTTGACGCCAAGGCATGATCGACGGGAGTCGTTGTCCTTGGCTGTGTTCAAACAGTTGACCTTATTGATGCGAATAATTTCTTGGAGGAGTTTCTGTGTGCCTTCTGTTTCGATTCGGTGGGTTTCATTGTTGGCTTTGATGAAATCTGTAAACTCATGGTGATGCTCTGCCACAATCTTTCGAGTTTGCTGGACCGATTCATTGTTCGCCATGAGCGTTTGATGAAACACCGTGAAGGAGCCTCCGAGGGTGAAGCACATGACCGCGAGTCCAATCCAGGTTTTCGGATTTTGGAACCACGCTGACAAGCTCTCGCCGGCACGTCCAATTGGGGACGTGGATGTCGACTCATGTTCACTCATATCAGCATTATTCTAGCACACCTTATCCTAAGGCGCCCATGCTAGGATCGACCACACGAAATGCCGGGACTGGCGCGGACTTTCTCACCGGTTGGAAGCACTTGGCGTGGCGGAGCATCATGAGGAGAATACGCGTGGCGGACATGAGGTCGTCGGCCTCTTTGACCACTAACCCGTTGTCTCTGTGGTACATTCGATACTCCTCAAACCAGTCGCTCAAGTGCCGGGCGACCTTGAGGCGCCCTTCCGACAGCCGGCGATCCATGTCCATAATCCCCGCCTCGAAGCCAATGCCCCCGGTGCCTTCGAGCTTGCCTCGCTCTGGCGCGTGCGTGGCCTTCTCCTTGTGCATGTTCACGCCCAGATCCCGATACTGCTTCGCGACGATGTCCCCGGATTTCTTGTCGTGCTGTTCGGCGTCATGTGGCCAGACCACGGGAATCCATGGCCCGCGCGCGCGAATGGCGGCTGCGTGTGTGGTGATCAATCCCTTCGCCACCCGGTAGCAGTCGTAGATATGGACGGTGTCCGTGTCACGATCCCAAGCGCCCCAGACACAGGCCGTGGGGTGGTTGTACCCGATGTCAATTGCCGCGAGTTTCGGCCAGAAGGCCGGCATCGGGGTCTGCTGTTCCATAATCAGCTTCTCGTCGGTGGTGAACACCCGCCCGCTTCCCATCATCGGGACGCCGTACGCACGGGCCTGTCGCTCGTGCTCCGGGTACATAGCGATGATCCGCTGGCGCTGCTCTTCCGTATAGTGACCGGCCTCGTCGATGGTCATGGTGGTGACATGCGTGCCGGCGGCTCGTTCTTTGAGGAACCGCATCACGACGCTGCTCATACCCAACAGCGGGGTGAAGGTGAGGAACACAATCCCGTTCGTGGCGTTGACGCGCGTCACGCCTTCGCTGTAGATATCGGCGGGAGGTTCTTCGTCGAACCAGACGGCATGCAGCGTTTCCCCTTGCCACCGGATACGGCCCTGGTCGTAGGTCTTGATGGTGATCGTCGAGGTGCCACCCAGTTTGTGCTTCACCCAGATCGTCTCGTACAGATCCGGGACGTTGCCGGCGGCCTTCTTCGTGTCAATGATCCGGTGTCGAGGAATGGCGCCCGTGCCGATTTCACCCGGACGTCCGAGGAGCAGTCGCTGCACGGTATCGCGCGCGGTCTGCCCGGTCGGAGATCCGGCCCAGCACGCCGTTGCCATAGGGAAGATCCGCCCGTCCCACCAGGAGGGATACTCACCGGTGAGATGGTAGGCGACTTCGCGTGAGGCGCAGAGGGTCTTCCCAAGCTGGTTGCCGGCCATGAAGAGACGCTCTTTGACGTTCTCACGTCCGCCGGCGCGGTGGAAGTCACGTTGTTTGGGGTACGGCTTGTAGAAATCGAGTGCGCGTCCTTTGAGGGACTCTTCGATCGCTTTAATCTGCTCTTCGACGGTGAGGCCCATACTTACAGCTCTTCAGACGTGATTTCCTCAACCTTAAACGTCTTGTTGATCTGACAGACCATGTCGGCGGCCAGACCCTGGCAGACACGTTCGTCGCCCCAGTACCGGTAGCATTCGACATGATGGGGGTCGCTCTTCCCGGTGGTGCGGATCTGCATGCCGTAGAAGATTCCGTGGTCGAACCGTTTATGCAGTTCGTACAGCAGGGCTTCGGTGTCCACGAGTGTGAGGTCCATTATTCTAATGATGGGGTTGCGGCCACCCATCCCTCCCCTCGTTCTTGTTCGACTTCCTCGTTCACCTTCGGATCTTCTTGTCGTTCCGCCTTCTTGTCCAGTTCGTTCATGAGCAGGTTTGCGTACTGGTGCGCGTGCGACGTCTTGTCCCACCCTCCTGCAAACACCACGCGCACGTCAAACGTGCCGTCGGCTCGATCTTCAAAGTTGATATGCGCGCGTGCCATACTCCTCCTCAGTTTCCGTGTGGACGTTCATATCGGCAGATGACCTCAATGCGTTTCACTTTTGCCTCCGCGTTTGGCCAATAGGGTTCCACGGCCTCAACGATCCGCTCCTTCGCAGTTTCGCATTCCGTGAACGTGCCATACCGTGCCTGCAACTCGTGCGAGTCAGACGTCCCGTTGAAGCGCAACAATATGACCACGATGAACCAGACCATGCGCCTTCTTTCATTTCTTTTGTAATGGGACGCATTTGAGCACCATCTTTTCGATGTCGGCTTTCCGATCCGGGGTCAGCTCGTTGATCGACGGCTGAACTGACTGAATATGGGTCTGGCATTGTTCTTCTGAAAGAAATCGCAGGTCTGGGATGCGAAAGGAGTCAATGCCTGTGTCCATGGAGTATCCAAAATGATAGACCAACAGGATGACGCCCCAGACAATCATGCTCGCCTCCACCATTCGACGAAGAGCTGCCAGAACGTCGGTTCAGGACCCTGGCGATACGACAGGCGTGTCGAGGGGTTGCGCCAGGGCAATCCCTCGTCACGACGTTGATCGAAGCGAGTATCCCAATGGTCGAGTCGGCGGAACTGTCTTCGATCCTGGGTTTTAATGTACCGCACATACGCCGAAACCTCAAGCAGATACTTGGCGGCTTCTGCGTCGTAGTGGCTCATTCGACGGCCACCGTGTCCCCCCACCAGGAGGGCTTGGAGAGTCGGTGAAATCCGATGCGTTCGCTGCGCCAGGATTCAACGAAATTGAGGAGGGTGCCGTCGGGATTGAACTCACGGATGAAGGAGGTCAGTTCGTAGCAGACCTCGCCAGAATAATCATCGGGGATAGTCAGATCGATCATCTCCCGGTACGTGGCCGGCGATTCGCCTATCGGGACTCCGACTGTGTCCCAGTTCCCGTCCATGAAGTATTGCTTGCAGAGGGCGCCGAAGGACCGATACAAACGAAAGCCTCCCTGGAGGAGGATCGCTTCGTCTGTCGCCAGATACTCCCATCCCACGGTCGGCTGGTAGGGCGCGAACTCCCATGGGCCGGGTGGTTGATTGCCGCGTAAAATGTCCGCGCTCGCCCCCACGGGGAGGGCGAGCAGACAGAGGAAGAGCAGGAGCGTTTTCACGGCTACTGCACCGCGACGTTCGCCACCGAGTTCTTGGTCGAAATAATCTCTTTAATGAGACGCTTGCTACGGAGCGAGAACGTCCCGTCCGCGAATTTCACATACACTTCCCAACACACGATCCCGTTCGCATCGGGATATCCCGTGTCGGTCCAGGACGTCGGGGTGATCCCCGGAGGAGATATCTTCGCGATCGTCATGACGGTGGTGGGAAGCTGTGAGGCCACCGCGTTGCACACGGCAGCTCCGATCCCACGATTGATCACATAGGCCGCAAATTGCTGGCCTTGCGGCAACACGGTGGCCGGCGGCACAAGAGGCTGCTCCACGAACGCGTTCCAGGTGATCACCGACTGCTGCACCGCTTGGGCGTCAGCCGTCTGTGCGGAGACGATGGTCTCCCCGAAGCCGAACACGGAGAAGATCCCCATGACGAGGATCAAGGCGAGAAATTTTGAATACATGGTGCACACTCCTTTCTATTGGCACACAATCTTGTAGCTTGAGATGCCGTTTACAATGGTTGGCCCTGTCACCGTGAGTTTCCCAGGACACACGACGGTGGCGTTTATTTCTGACGGAACAGGCGCCGGAGCTGGTGCTGGCGCTGGTGCAGGAACCGGAGCAGGTACTGGTGCTGGCGCAGGAGCAGGAGCTGGAGGAACAGGAGCTGGTGCCGGTGTCGGTGCCGGTGCTGGAGCAGGTGCAGGAGCGGGAACAGGAACAGGGGCAGGAGCAGGAGCAGGGACTGGAACATTGTTCACCCCCATTGGGCCGATACGACGTGTGGCCCACACGGTTTGATCGCGATGGACTTCCCCACTACAGAACATCCCCGTGGGGCACCAGTTCTCTTGATGGAACTCACAACAACCTTCGGCGGCCCAGGTCCAGGTAAGCCCGGTCCACTTCAATCGCAGCGTGCCGGCCCCTGTGCAGCCCTTCCCATCCGGCCCGCAATCGTCCGCCCAGATCTCCACCAGGCCGGCTGGGATATCCACATGGGTCTCCATGTAGTACCAGTTACCCGGTGTGAACATGAGGTTATTGCCCTGGTTCTGCGCGCATCGTCCAGCCGGACATCCGGTCCCGGACTGCTGCGCCCAGTCGAAGGTGTTGGCGTTAAACGGGGTCTGGGTCAGCCCGAACTGATGTGGGCCGTTCTCCCAGAAGGTGATCTTCTCGTGTCCAAATTTGTACCCTGGTAAGAACTTGATATATTCACGATGGAACAGGTTGGAATACTTCATCTTAGTCTGAGGCCCCAAGGAGTGCCAGGCTTGCCCGCCCCCGCCTGAGGTGGATCGGTTGGCGGTGGTGGCGGTACAGTTGGTCCCTACGGCGCCCTTCGCTCCACACCGGGCGAAGAACTGACCGAGCGGATCGGTGGCCCAGATCGTGCCACGCCAGCCGTCGTTCCGGGGGTCAGCAAACCCCCCGTTGTCGGCGTTGGTCACGAACCAGTCTCCATCCTCGTAGTCGTCGCACATGAGGATGGTGGGATCAGTCCCATTACACTGCGGTTCAGCGGAGTTCAGGAACGGATGCGCTTTCGCATCCGTGGCGACAACCGTGATCGCGATGATCGCGGCCAGAATTGCGAGCCCCAGATAAAACCACACGGGGGCGTTTTGCAGTTCTTTTACGAATTTCTTCCACAGCTTTTTCATAGAGGTCCTTTCTTAGAGGTCGGGGTAGTTGTCGTCGTCCTGGTTCTCGTCGTCGTCTGAGTCCGTGCCGCCCACTTTGTCGTCGTCCGAGTCCACATTAGTCTCGTCGATCCAGATCCCGTCGATCTGTACGGCGAGCCAGGTATTCTTCACGATGACATTCTCACCGTTGCCCAGTTCCAGATAATGGGTATGGTTGTCGCTCACCTTGACGCGCGTCACATCGTCGAACCGGAGCAGCTCCTTTCCGGGGAACGTATAGACACGACTCACTTCGTCCACAGCATACCACGTGTTGCGCTTAATGGTCACGATGCACCTCCTTGTTGGTTAAGACACGGCGATTCGTTTCACACGTGTCGGATTATAGCACGGACGTCTGGCGGCACGGATCTTCTGTCACCACGGGGGTTCTTCGGCGCTGTCGGGTTCCACGGTCTCAAAATACTTCCGCAGCTCCCTCGCGCGCTCCTGTGTGGCGAGTGAGAAGATCATTTCCTTTTCAGCACTCGCGTTCACAAGAAAGCCTCCGAACTGTTCGTCGATCCGGTCGAAGTCGTCCGTGGTGAGCACGAGCTGACCCCCGACCTTATCGAGCAGGGCCATGATCACGAGCTTCCAGCTCTTGGTCGGGAGATACCGCAGTTCCTCTTTCGTCATGAACCAGCGAAAATCGGTCATAGTTTATTCTCCCTCTATCAGCTTCTTCTCGATCAACACGGGGATGGTCGTGCTCACGATCTGTGCCCCCGCGTCGATCAGTTTCATGCCGCTGAAATCATGTGCGTGTTTGACACGGATAATGGCTTGAACCGCATTCTCTGCCACCACGAGATACAGCATCCTCCACCGCTGAGAGGTCTTGAGATGCTCCATGACGAATGTGGCCGCGTACAGTTCATTCATAAATATCCCTCCTCCCGGTCCTGCCGGTCGTTCACGGGGGTGGCAAGATTCACCAATTGCGCGATCGTGAGTTTGCCGATCTCGTCGAACTTGCTACAGTCGAGAATGTCTTCCGGCATTTCGCGTTCCAGCATTTGACAGATGATGATCCGGCGATTCGTGCTGCACCTCCGAATAATCATGCTGTGCGTACAGCTCGAACACTTTGTCTTCGCATCGGTGAAGGTGCCGCGAATCCCGCCGATCTTCTCTGTGTCCCGTTCCAGCCGTTCGATCAGATCATACTTGTGCTCGAACTCCTTCATCGTCTGGTAACGCTTTTCGACCTTCTCCTCGCTCACGGTTGATCCACCAGCTCGGAGAATTGATCGAATGTATACAGATCGACATCGTTGAGACGGACGACAGACTTGTCGTTACTCTTTGACATGATGCGCGCGGCCATGGCGGTGATCTCCAGAGGGGTGACGTATCCTTTCGCCACACCCCATTGTAGCAGTCCGATCTCACAACATTCACCGACTTGGTCCGCATTCTCTTGGTGAGCGGACGCCACCATATTCTTCCCGTCACGATTCTTCCAAGTCGTGCCGATGCATTGCCGGATGCCGGCGGCACGTGCCTTCTCTACCAGTTCTGCGTGGGTCATGGGTCACCTCCTATCGTATGGAGAATGGTTGGCGCGGTCTCTCGGTCACATCCGGCACGTTCACGGAGTCGATCCGCACGTAATCCTTCGCGACAATGTATTGGCCGGTCGGCTTGCGAAACACCCACGCCGAAGAGCCGTCGCTCGGAATCGCGGCAATGGAGAGGCCGGTCACCAGGATGTTGTTGGAGAACGTCACGTCGACTCGATCACCGATCTCGAAAAATTCTTCTAGCATGGGGCACCTCCTTTGTGAATGTGAGGAGTGCATCATGACAGGCCGGAGGGGACAATGCAAGAAAAATCGTGCGCGCCGAACATTATTTTTCGATGAGCAGGCTGCACGAACTGTGCCGGTCAGTAGTATCCGAGCCGGTGCAGATTCATGAGCACGGTGATCCCAATTGTGGCGACGAGCACCACAATTGCGACGTAGAGCAGGTTCTTGTAATCCTCTTCAGACATGGGTCCCTTTTTCTCGCACAAAAAGAGATACGTGTCAAAACTATATGAGGTGGGTAGATGGGACCCGCCACCACCCATGCAAGGGCCATGCCAGCCACCTGGGTCCCCTTTTCCCCAATCAAATCAACGACTTCCACGCTTGATCGCCAGGCGGCGATTCACTACCCAGGTCCCTGTCCCCCGTGCCGCCCCTAACCTTCGCGTCGACTGGCTCTACATCTAGCACGCTTGCTTCCTGAATCGCCGACACGTCGATGACCTCTACCGCACGCCTGGCCTTCAACTCCTCCAGCAGCAGCAGCAAGTCTGACGTGGCAGCCTCGTCGAGTGGCGACCCTCGGTGCTCGGAGACCGATACCAAGAGCTTCTTCAACTTGGCCTGGAGTTCGATCGCCTTCAACATGTTGGCCGGATCAGCCAATAGCTCGGCCAGGTCGTGTGCCCTGGCGCTCTTCTCCATGGCGACGTCGAGGTCGAAGTGGTACTTACTCTGAGCGGCTTTGACCGCTGGCGCTCGGAGCCGATTGTATTCGGCCTGGACCTCGGCGTCACTGTATAGGCGCCTGGCACGGTCCTTCACGGTGTCGTCGCTGGCTGACTCGCCAGGTTTAAGACCGAACGCTGAGACATAGGCCTTGGCTGGCGGATCGCCGTTGAGCAGGCGGAGAATGAAGGCGTGGCCTTGGGGTGTGAGCATGAGTCTTAGGCTCCTTGATAGAGGGGGGCTGCGGGAGATCGTTTCCTGGCCATGTTTCACATTATGCCACAGTCTCCCACTTTTGCCCACTTCCTCCCATTTTCTACCCGCCAGAATTATTTTCGAGGGGGGGCTTGACAAACCAAAATGGCATGTTTATACTACCCTCGTGCTTGACAAAGGGTAGGCGAAATGGACGATATCATGTCAAATCAAATCAACCAACAAACAGAGGGGAGGTGGAGCCTATGTGCCCATGGTGTGGGGACGAGCGGCCTGGGATATTCCTGGGTGTGCTCGGCATACTCAATTGGTTCCGGTGTCGGTACTGTGGCGGTGAGTATTCCGAACAACCTACAACAGGAGGGGGACGCTATGACAGGAGATGAACTGTGCACCTATTGCGAGCGGGTCTTATGGGGTTCGCCAGTGTACCTGGGCCATGGCCGGTATCGGCATGAGGAGTGCGCGCCTGGCTCACGTTCCTGGTGTGAGTACTATGACAGGCTTGGAGCCGATCGAAAAACCGTGGAAGGTGACATGCTCTACAAGCATGCCACTCAATCAACCTTAACGCAGTAATGGGGGATATCATGACAAAGGACCAACTCACCAGCCTCTATACAACGGAGCAAGCAGCCTATGAGACATTCAGCAAGGCCGATAATGCGTGGAGGGATGCGACAGACGCCTTGAAGGTAGCGCGCATTGAATACGCTACCGAAATGCTCTCCCCGATAGCGCCGATGGATTCAATCATCGATGCGACGTATTACAGCCACAAAAGCGCCTGGAAGGGAAAGGACACGGTTGAATGGCTCAAAGCAAAATTCAAGGTGGTCGGATACACGGGAATCTTCGAAAAGAACGGTGAGCTGGAATTATACTTTGTCGCTCGTCGTGTATACTCTCTCAGCACCATGAGGCTATCCCCGAACACTGTTTTGATCAAGCAAAAACACTATCTCTCAACAGCAGCCCTGTAGAGGGACGCTAGGACTCACGAGCCGTACGGCTCGTGGGTCTTGTGGGTCTTTTAACAGGGCGGGAATTCCCCCGCTCTTTAACGCCACCGCCAGGCATTGTATGGCGGGAAAGGTAGGTGCAGTATGAACGGTCAAATTATCACCAGGGCGTCACATGAGTGGGCAAGCAGGCCGGATGATGAGCGATACCTCTCGATGGAGGAACTCGCCAACAAGGTGAAAGGGCGCCGTCGTGAGAGCTGGACGGTGGCCGGATCTCCGGCTGATATGCGGATCGTCCCGCAGGATGGCGGCATCGGTGTCCAGGTACACGACCAAACGCGAGGGACCGACGTCGTCTTGGCGCCGACCCACTTTGCTTTCGGTCAATTGGCGCAGTATGCACAAACGCCTGGGTCATTTCTCAGAACGCAGCCAGCAGAGCTGGCCAGCATTATCCTCCAGTGGAATCTGGAGAACCGTGCCGTACGCGACAACGTGTTGACCCTGGCGCAATCGAACGGGGATCATAAGCTCCGCGCGATGACGAGCCTGTCCTATGGCCGGATATGGGACAGTCAGGTGGTCGACATGGTCAACAAGGTGAATGCACACGGGGACTGGAAAATCCCCGCAGCATCCTATGCAGCAAAAGACCCACTGCGCGCAACGACGTTATACGCCAGTGACAGGGACGTGTTTATTTTCCTGGTGAATGAATCAAAGGTAATCGAGGTGAATGGCGAGAAATTGTTCCGAGGATTCTATGCCTGGAATTCCGAGGTTGGAAGCGCCACCTTTGGCCTGTCAACCTTCCTGTATCGGTACGTTTGCGACAACCGGATCATATGGGGCGCCACCAACGTGCGTGAGCTGTCTATCAGGCACACGGGTGGAGCGCCTGAGCGTTTCGCTTACGAGGGAGCGCGCTACCTGGACCGGTACGCAAACGAAGGGACGCTACAAATCACCGATCAGGTGAAACGACTCCAGGCCTTCGAACTTCCGGCAAGCGATCGCGCGGCTGACAAAGAGAATGATGGCTGGGGCAATTGGCTCCGCGCGCGAGGATTCACGACAGCACAAAGCAAGAACGCCGTGGCCGCAGCGCGCCAGGAGGAGGGACAGGCACGATCCCTATGGGATGTTATCCAGGGCGTCACAGCGTACGCTCGGACGATCCCCCACACCGACGAGCGTGTCCACCTGGAAAAGGCCGCTGGTAAACTTATGGACGTCGTGAGCTAACATTCTAACCGATCCCCCTCCCGATAGCGGGAGGGGGAGAAAGGACGATCATGCATGCAGCCTACACTCATAAGCAATATGTGGAGCGCACTAGGCCGGAGACAACCTGCAAGCGCGCCGATCTCACCTATGGCGGTGTCTGTCTCAATTGCGGATTCGATCCAGAGGAAATTCATCTACGCCAGGCCAAAACATACAAAGGGCGTGACGTGCGCGCCTGTGGCGGGCGGATATGAAAGGTCTCAAGACGTTCTGGTTTCTGGTTTTGCTCACAGTGCTCATGCTACTGTATCAACTCAGCAAACGATAGGAGGTGCCCACTATGAACACAAAACGACTCCAGGTTACAGTCGACAGAACGCGATGGTATCGAGGCCGGACATCGGAAGATTCGAAACTCTACAACCCGCGCGAACAGCGCCTGTGCTGCATTGGTTTCCTGGGTCTGGCTCTTGGATGCGACGAGTATGCAATGGCTAACATTGACACCCTGGCCGAACTTAGCCTGAACCAATACGGGACGGCTCCGGCTGATATGAAAAAGGCCGCGCGGGAATTCAACCGCGCGCATCGTAATGCCCTGGCGGAAGCGTACCTCGTAAACGACGAGCCGGAATATACCGACAAGGTACGGGAACGCAAGCTGAGAGCAATAGGCCGGAGTATGGGCGTCAATTTCAAGTTCGTAGGAAAGGAGACATCATGCTGCGCGAAGTAGGCTCACTGTGTCTGGCGCCGATTGCCCTGGCCGGATACCTCTATGCTTCCGAGGTAACCACCAACGTGTCGAAGCGGACTGAACACACGACAGGTCAGGGCGCCGTGGCCACGGTGCTGACGTGCGATCGTGGCCTGGGACTGGGTGT
>Ga0233416_10000104_pt1 | contig 23726 bp, 21 predicted proteins | sample Sediment_Towuti__2_FD_188638 | JGI IMG/M metagenome (GOLD analysis project Ga0233416, IMG submission 188638) | Sediment microbial communities from Lake Towuti, South Sulawesi, Indonesia - Sediment_Towuti_2014_0_MG | ecosystem: Environmental > Aquatic > Freshwater > Lake > Sediment | place... | reverse complement strand
GGAATCTACGCTTTTACTTTTGCATTGTTTGGGCTAAACATCGCATTGTCATATATTAAATCTGGATGGTTTACCATCTAAAAATTAGATCAGTGCTAAAAAATTCAGTAAATCTATATCATACATAATGAAATTAATACTATGAAATGCGACAGATGCGAGAATGTAGCAGTGTATTCTCGTAAATATTCAGGAGAAAACCTGTGTTCAATCTGTTTTTCAGATTCTATTGTTCGAAAAACTGCTAAAACTATTTCAAAATATAATATGATAAGAAACGATGAGCTTGTTTGTGTAGCAGTTTCTGGAGGAAAGGATTCACTAACATTATTACATATACTTGATAAGATGTCTAAAAAGCATAATTTTAGAATCAAAGTAATAACAATTGATGAGGGAATTGAAGGCTATAGGAACGAAGCCTTAGAAATTGTTAAGAATTTTTGTGGAAAAATAAATGTCGAGTATTCAGTATATTCCTATAAGGATCTATTTGATCTTACATTGGATGAAGCCCTGAATTTAAGGGATGATGAAAAAACTTCTTCCTGTTCAATTTGTGGAACATTAAGGAGAAGAGCAATCGATCATGCGGCTAAAGATATAGGTGCAGATGTTATAGCTACTGGTCATAATTTAGATGATAGTCTTCAAAGCTTTTTTATTAATTTGTTATCAGGTGATACTAACAAAATTGGTTGGATGGATCCTGATACATCAAAAAACTCATTAAGAAAGATAAAACCCTTTAGCGAAATTTATGAATCGGAAATTGTTTTTTATGCTTTTACTAATGAGATTCCATTCCAATCAGAACCATGTCCTCACATGAATGAGGGAATAAGAACAGAAATTCGTGAATTTTTAAATTCTATTGAAAGCCAGCATTCAGGAATAAAAAATAATCTTTTCAATTCATTTCTCAGAGTTTCAGAAATTGTAAGAAATGCAAATTATAAGGAAAAACGAATATGCCCAATCTGTAGGAATGAATGTACTGGAGAAATTTGTTCAGTGTGTAATTTAGTTTTAAAACTAAAAGAAAAGCAATCCTAATGCAAATATAAGAAAACGTTTTACAAAAAGATGGTAGTAGGTAGGATCGGGGTGCTAGCCGTGCCCCACTCTGAAACCGGCTATACGCAGAGGTCAGTAACTGCTGGATAAATCTCTAGATAGATAGTTCCCGCTTGGTGTACGGAAATGAACTCACGCCGAGGCGGGTGGATGCAGAACTGGGATTATCCGAAGGGATAATTCCTAAGATCGAACCGTCGAAATGGATAAGGTCCGGGAGGGAGCAATCCTAAGATGGAACATTCACGCTTCCTCGTCAACGTGGCGGATCTTGTATGCCTTGAAATGGGGCTACCAGTCTAGACTGGAACCAGCAGAGCTACTACTATATACTTTATACTGATTTTTTCTTGCTGTGAAGATTTTTTCTTGTGGTAACAAAAGAAGCTATAATGATTTTAAAGAAAATATTTCACCACAGATTCAGTCTTTATTTGATTCATTAAGAGATTTTTGTTTCTCTTTAGGAAGTAATGTGATAGAAGACGTACGAATGCATAGAGTTGTTTTTTGTAAATCTATTACTTTTAGATGGTTTGTTGATATGGAACCTGAAAAAGATTCAATTTTACTCAAAATTCAAAGAAATAGAAAAGAGCCTTTCTCGACTATGAAGATAAAAGCTGATGATAATCTTGACCAAGTAAAGGAATTTCTAAAAGATGCGTATATTACAATTCGTTAATAGAGAACTTCAAATTTTGAAAATTCTCCTTTATATTTTTCATTTTTAATTTCAATATCTTCTACTCTTGCATTAGCAGAACCTGCATGACACCATTCGACCAAAGTACTGACATCTAGGTCCTCTCCTTCAAGTAATGCTTCAACTCTTCCATCTTTCAAATTTCTCACCCAGCCTGTTACATTATTTTTTTTTGCGGTAACTTTGAGAGCTTGCCTGAAAAAGACGCCCTGAACTTTTCCTTTAATAAAAAGCCTAACGCGCTGTTTGCCCATGCAAGGATTTGTTTTAACTAGTCATTAATCAATTTTGGCCTTGATAGAATTAGGGTAGTTAGGTACGATCCTTAATTCTAGCGCGTCCAGTCTTTCTAGCAGCAATGCTGCCAACTTTAGCTCCCGGTGGAGCATTTCTTGAAACAGTTGAACTTTGTCCTACATGTTGATGTCGTCCACCTCCATGAGGATGTACATATGCAGCTTGTGCTACACCTCTTACAATTGGATACTTATGGCCCTTTGATCTAAATCTGCGCCATTTCACTCCTGCACGCATAAATGGTCTATCTCCAACACCACCTCCAGCAAGAGTTCCTATCATTGCTCGATTTTTTGGATTAATTGTTGTAAATTTTCCAGAAGGAAGCTTTATTGTTACACCATCAGGACCGTGTGAAAAAACTGTTGCATTAGTACCTGCTGATTTAATTAATGAGCCACCATCTCCAAAGTGTTTTTCTACATTACATACAATAGTTCCATCTGGAATATTCTGAACACTAATTACATTACCTTCAGAAATGTCGGCTTCTAAACCAAATTGAATTTTTGAACCAACTTTGGTACCAAGGACAGCCGGAATAAAAGAAATTGAACCATCTTCAAATCTCACTTTAGAAAGAGGTGCATCGCGGCCTCTTTCATGAACCAAATCAATAATTTCCCCCTCATGTTTTTCGTTCAAGTCATAGTTTGGATATTTTGCAGGAGCGAGCTTTCCTGTTGAAGTAGCTCTAAACTGAAATCCTCCACGGCCTCGTCTTCTAACTAATGGTCGCTTACCCAAGTTGATCGATTTTCAATACTATACCGATTTTAAGTTTTGTGTTAGAATTTGGCAGTTTGGTGAAATAATTGGCAGTTTGATGCAAGAATTGATAATTTTGTTAGATTAATACTGCCAAAGATATAAAAACATAGGAATAGACAATTTTCTTATGAGTCAGAACGCTCTTTCTCTGAAGGTTTTAGAAGCATATACTCGAGATGTTGGACGAGGAGTTGCAAGAATTGATTATGATTCTATGGATACTCTAAATGCTTCAACTGGTGATGTAATTGAAATTAAAGGTAAACGTCGTACTGTTGCAAAATGTCTTCCTCTTTATCCATCTGATGAAGGAAAAGGAATTATTAGAATTGATGGACTTGGACGAAATAATTCCGGAATTGCAATTGGAGATACAATTGCTGTGAGAAAGATTAAAGCTGTGGCTGCTGAAAAAGTTGTAGTAGCACCTTTAGAGGCTATTCCTCCTATTGATGAAAGATATCTTGCTGATGCACTAGAAAGTGTTCCTTTAATTAAAGGCGATAATGTAATGGTTCCTTATTTTGGCGGTCGATTAACCTTTCAAGTTATTGGTGTTACACCAGCTGCTGATGCAGTATTAGTTACGCAAAAAACAGTTTTCCACATTGCTGAAAAAGGAGAAACTCTAAGAGGAGTTCCACAGGTAACTTACGAAGATATTGGTGGTCTAACTGATGAAATCAAAAAAGTAAGAGAGATGATTGAGTTACCACTGCGACATCCTGAAATTTTTGAAAAATTAGGTATTGAAGCTCCAAAAGGAGTATTGTTGTATGGTCCCCCTGGTACAGGGAAGACACTCTTAGCCAAGGCTGTTGCAAATGAAAGTAATGCTCATTTCATTAGTATCTCTGGTCCTGAAATCATGAGTAAATTTTATGGAGAAAGTGAAGCTAGATTAAGAGAGATATTCAAAGAAGCACGTGAAAAATCTCCATCTATTATCTTTGTAGATGAAATTGATTCTATAGCTCCAAAGAGGGAAGAAGTTACAGGCGAAGTAGAGCGAAGAGTTGTTTCACAAATGCTTTCATTAATGGATGGATTAGAAGCAAGAGGTAAAGTGATTGTAATTTCTGCAACAAATAGACCTAATGCGATTGATCCTGCATTAAGAAGGCCTGGTAGATTTGATAGAGAAATTGAAATTAAAGTTCCTGATAAGAAAGGAAGAAAAGACATTCTTGCAATTCACACTAGAAACATGCCTTTAGCAGACGATGTAAATATCGATAAAGTTGCTTCAGTTAGTCACGGCTACGTAGGAGCCGATTTGGAATACTTGTGTAAAGAAGCTGCAATGAAATGCTTGCGAAGATTATTACCTGAACTTAATCTAGAAGATGAAAAAATACCTCCTGAGACTTTAGATAAACTGATTGTAAATGGAGAAGATTTTCAAAAAGCACTAGTTGAAGTTACTCCATCAGGAATGCGTGAAGTATTCATTGAAAATCCAGATATAAAATGGGATCAAGTTGGTGGATTAGTTGAAGTGAAACGAGAATTACAAGAAGCAGTGGAATGGCCTATGAAATATCCTGGTTTGTATGATAAATTAGGACATAGAATGCCACGTGGAATTTTATTACATGGTCCAAGTGGAACTGGAAAAACATTACTAGCAAAAGCTGTTGCAACTGAAAGTGAAGCTAACTTTGTTTCAGTTCGTGGACCAGAGTTGCTATCAAAGTGGGTTGGTGAATCTGAAAGAGGAATTAGAGAAATATTTCGTAGAGCAAGACAAGCTGCTCCATGTGTAATATTCTTTGATGAAATTGATTCTATAGCTCCAATTAGAGGAGCTGGAGGTGAAACTGCTGTAACAGAGAGGGTTGTTAGTCAACTTTTGACCGAACTTGATGGTATGGAAAACATGCATGGTGTGGTTGTACTTGCTGCAACTAACAGAGCAGACATGATTGATACTGCACTATTACGACCTGGACGATTTGATAAGATTATCCAAATTCCATTACCTGATAAAGAAAGTAGAAAAAGTATCTTAGAGATTAATGTAAAGGAGATTCCAATCGTTAGAGATCCAAAGAGTCCAGATTATGTGAACATAGAAAAAATAGCAGAACTCTCAGATGGTTTGAGTGGTGCAGATGTTGCAGCTATTGCAAATACTGCAGTTTCTCTTGTAATTCACGAATTTCTTGATGCGCACCCAGAAATTAAAGAAGTAGAAAAGGCATCTGAAGGAGCAAAAGTTACAATGAAACACTTTGAAGAGGCTGTAAAGAAAGTCAGAGAACAAAAAGACCTAAAGATTGGTCAAAAAGTTGTAGCGTCTTATTACAGGTAGTTTTAATAAAATAGCCAATCTAATCCCACCTAAATGTCTGAATATAGAGGCTATAGTGGCAAATCTCTTTCATTTCTAAAAGAATCTAAAGTAAAGGTAGGAGATTCAGTTAAGGTTACTGAAGATTTGACATATACAGGCATACTTATGCCACGTTACGAACACACTGATGATAAGCACATTGTTCTCAAACTTAGAAGTGGATATAATGTTGGGATTGAGATTAATAAAATAAAAAGAATTGAATTAATTCCAACTGAAAAAATAGAAAAAAAAGATTTTCAACAGACAAAAGCTAATGCATCTCTACCAAAGGTTTTACTTTTATCAACTGGGGGAACGATAGCAAGTAAAATAGATTACAGAACTGGTGCGGTAACGCCAGCCTTGAGTGCAGAAGATCTAAACGCGGCGGTACCAGAGTTAGCAAATCTGGCAAATATTGATGCTGAGGTTCTATTTTCAGAATACTCTGAGAATATTGAACCGGGTCATTGGAAGAAGCTTGCTGAAAAATTACACTCTTATGCAAAATCAGATTACAAAGGAATAGTTATTGCTCATGGAACAGACACAATGCAATATACTGCATCATTTCTTTCCTTTGCACTTGCAGGTTATCCAATTCCGATAGCTCTAGTCGGTTCACAAAGATCCTCAGATAGACCATCATCAGATGCAGCTTTAAACTTAATTTCTGCAGTAAGATTTGTTGTTGGAACCAATACTCGTGGCATTTTTGTAATAATGCATCATAATGAGAGTGATGATTTGGTTGTAGGACATGCTGGTACTCGGGTCAGAAAAAATCATACCAGTAAGAGAAGTGCGTTTAAAACTATAGGTGCAGATCCAGCTTTTCTAATTTTGGAAAACAAAATTGAAAAAAATTTAGAAAAAGAATATTTTAAACAAAAAGAATACTTGCCAAAATTAAATGTGGATTCAAATGTAGCTCTTGTAAAATATCATCCCGGTTACAATCCAAAAATTATTAATTTTCTTGTGGAATCGGGATATAAAGCAATAATTTTTGAAGGAACTGGACTTGGGCATGTTGGCAAGACAATGTATAATGTTATCAAAAAAGCTTACGAGTCTGGATTATTTTTAGGAATGACTTCACAGTGTATTGAGGGAAGAATAGCAATGAATGTCTATGAAAGTGGTAGGGATCTTCTTGAGCTTGGTATAGTACCATTATCAGATATGATTCCAGAAACTGCCTTAGTTAAGGCAATGTGGGCTTTAGGTAATTCAGAGAGTATTTCACAAATGAAAGAATTAATGCTGGAAAATATTGCCTCTGAGTTTTCAGATTAATCTTTTATGATTGTTAGGCGATAGATAGGACATGTCTGAATTAAAAATAGACAAAATTGGATTAAAGGTAGGATTAGAAGTTCATCAACAGTTAGCAACTCATAAAAAATTATTTTGTAACTGTACCCCATTAGAAACCAATGAGTTTGCTGATAAATTTTCACGTAAATTGCGAGTATCAAAAAGTGAGTTAGGAGAATACGATCCGGCAGCGATTTTTGAAAGCAAAAAATCTAAGAAAATGATCTACTATACAAATCCAGCAAGTTGTTGTCTAGTAGAACAGGATGAGGAGCCTCCTCACGAGCTTGATAATGATGCAAAAAACACTGCTATACTAATTGCCTGCTCTTTAAAATCAAATATTTTTAGTGAAATATATCCAATGAGAAAGATGGTAATTGATGGCTCTAATACTTCTGGTTTTCAAAGAACGATGATGGTATCTCAAGGTGGGATCCTCGATGTTGAAGGAAAAAAAATTGGTGTACAGTCTATTTGTCTTGAAGAAGATGCTGCAAGATTATTGGCAGATCATGAAACAGAGCGAGATTTTAGTCTTGATCGTTTAGGAGTTCCCCTTGTTGAGATTGCGCTAGAGCCAGTTAGTGCAAGTCCTTCTGAGATGAGAAAAATTGCACTTACTTTGGGAAGACTATTGAGAACAACAAAAAAAGTTGCTAGAGGATTGGGGTCAATAAGACAAGATGTCAATGTTTCGATATCAGGTGGCGGTGTAGTAGAGGTAAAAGGAGTTCAACAACTAGAACAATTAGAAAAAGTAGTAGAGTATGAAGCAAAAAGGCAACACGGTCTGCTTTTAATTTCAGAAAAGCTAAAAGAACTAGAAAAAATTTCAAGACAAGATGATGTTTTTGATGTCACTGAACTAATGAAGGGATGTAAATCAAAGATAATACAAAAATCCCTTCAGGACAAGGCCATAATCAAGGCTATTAAGATTAAAAATTTTTCAGGAATGTTCAGCTATTCTCCATATGAAGGAATTAGACTTGGTAAAGAATTAGGTCAACTTGTTCGATTTTTTGGCATTGGCGGAATATTTCATTCTGATGAGCTTCCAAATTATGGAATAGAAAATTCTGATGTTGATAAATTAAAAAAATTATTAAAAACTAAAGAAAATGATGGTTTCATAATTATTGCTGGTCAAGATTTTAAGATAGATTATGCAATAGATTCCATAATTAATAGAATCAATGATGCAAAAATTGGTGTTCCTGCAGAAACAAGGTTGGCAACACAAGCTGGAGAAACTGTTTATCTTAGACCAAGACCAGGTGCGTCAAGAATGTATCCTGAGACAGATATTCCTCCAATACTAATATATGAAAACGAAATTAACTCTGCAAAAAAAAATATTCCTAGATCATGGAATGAGTCATTAAAAAAACTTGAAGAAAAATATGAACTTAATTCTCAGCTTGCAGAACAAATTTTTGATTCAGAATATTTAGAATTGTTTGAAAATATCTGTTCAGATAAAAAAAGCTCTCCCAATTTTGTGGCGTCTGTTTTGTGTTCTACAATTACAAATCTTGAACGACAAGGTTTGAATTCTAGTTTACTTGGGCCAAAAGAAATCATAAGAACTTTTGAGTTTCTAAATCAAGGAAAAATTACCAAAGAATCCATAGAAATTATATTTGAGCAGCTCATGTCTGGGAAAACACATTCGGTTGATGAAGCAATTCAGAATACATCGATGACTACCATAAATGAGGAGGAATTAGCCAAGATTTTAGATGAAATAGTTCAAGCAAATCTGGATATTATTAACAAGCAAGGCTCCCACTCAATTGGAATTCTAATGGGAATTGCGATGAAATCTCTTCGTGGAAAAGCTTCTGGTGAAAGAGTTAACAAATTACTACAAAAAATGATTACTGGGCATCTCAACAAAAATTAATGAAAATAAAAATTGTAGTATGCTAACGCACACTCTATTATCAGGGATTATTTTTATTCTATTTTTCGTCTACCTGTTCCGCGTCCCATTGAGACCCACCTTCCTTTACCAGTTGGTCTTCCAGTGGTTTCTGCAATATCTCCGAGTTTAATTTTTTTAGTTCCTCGGCCCATTGAGACGTATACATCTTTAGCAGCTTCCTTTCGTTGTTTTTGAATCTCTTTATAGCTGTCACCGGTCCAATTATCTGATTCTTTATCAGATACTCGTCGTGAGGTACCTCTGCCACCTACTCTTACTATTTTACCCATGATACCTAATTGTATTTACTATCGTTTAAAGTTGTTCCTTATTTAATGCGGGAAGTGGGATTTGAACCCACGAACTCCTTGGAGATAAGGACCTGAACCTTACGCCGTTGACCAAGCTTGGCGACTCCCGCATCATACAATTTAGATGTCTGAAATAAGTTTCTTTATTGACCTAATACAAAACACAAACATACCTAATGTTGGAATAGTCATACAGTTGGAATTCAGAGAGATTTATTGTAATAATTGTAAGAAGGTTTTAGGTAGATACAATATAAGATATTACTCTGAAGCAAAAATTGCAGAATTAATCAGAAATAGTCATGCTTTGCATGTTCGTAATGGTCATCATTTGGATATAAGAAAGGTCAAAAAATAATTTTAATCTAAGGTTTTTTCAAATTCTTGTAATAGATTCTTTTGATGTCTATCGAGTTTTTTTGGAATGTTAATAACTAATCTTATGTATTGATCTCCTCTACCTCGAGAGTTTAGTCTAGGAAGACCTTTTCCTTTTAATTTAATAATTGAATTTGGTTGGGTACCTTCTTCAACATTAATTTTTTCAGATCTTTCTATGGTAGGAACTTCGATTGTTTTTCCAAGAGCTGCATCAATCATACTTATTTGTGAATCATAGAAAAGATCTGCTCCATCTCTTTTAAATTTAGGATGTGGAAGAACTCTGATACGTACTATCAAATCACCATTAATCCCATCTGGACTTGATTCACCTTCTCCTGGAATAGTATAATCCCCAGTTTCGATTCCTGGTGGAATATCAAATGGCAAATGTCTGATACCTTTTGTTTTGCCACTACCTTTACAATTTTTACATGGTTTTTCAATAATTTTTCCTTGCCCATGACATGTGTTACATGGACCAACTGTAACAAAAGACGCGAATCCCATCTTCCGTGCTTGCCGTACCTGACCTTGACCATTACATCCATTACAAGTTTTTTTGGATGTTCCAGGAGCGCATCCAGAACCTTCGCATGTAGAACAATCTACATCTTTATGAAGATCAATTTCCATATGCTTTCCATGTAAAACATCCTCAAGTGTTATTGAGGTATCATAAAGTAAATCAGCTCCTTTTTGTTGTCTAAATCCCCCAAATCCACCACCTCTACCTAAAAGAGTTTCAAAAATTGATTCGAATCCTCCAGCTCCGGATCTACCAAAAAGATCACTAAACACATCTTCAAAATTCCCACTAGCGCCTTTGAAAATATCTTCAGTACTGTATCTTCCATCAACTCCTGCATGCCCATATTGATCATAGAGTTTTCTTTTTTCGGTATCGGATAATACTGCATAAGCTTCGGAAATCTCTTTGAAATGTTCTGCTGCCTCTGCTGATTTGTTTCTATCAGGATGAAATTTTAGTGCAAGTTTACGATATTGAGATTTAATTTCGTTTGTAGAGGCAGTTTTTGATATTCCTAGTACTTCATAATAATCACGTTTTGCACTCATAATTATTCTAATAATTTCACTGAGTATAAATTATCTAATTAGTTGTGGTGTCTTTTGTAGATCCTTGCTCTGAGGCAGATTCAGATGTTTGTTCTCCACTTGCCTGTTGTCCCGGAGGTGGGGTGACATTCTTGTAAAGTTCAGTAGTAACTTCGTTTACTAGAGATTTTAGAGTATCAAGTTTTGTTTTAATCTGTTCAGCCTCTTTGTTGAGAACCTCTTTTAATTCACGGATTGCATCTGTAATTTTAATTCCTTTTTCTTGGGGAATCTTATCTTTAAGATCATGGCTAATCAGTTTTTCAGTAGTATAGATGTAGCTTTCAGCCTCATTTTTGATATCAATTGCCTCTTTTTTCTTTTGGTCCTCTTTAGCAAATTTTTCAGCATCTTGTTTTAATTTCTCAATTTCATCTTTTGATAATTTTGAGCCTGCCGTAATTGTTATCTTTGCCTCTTTTTTTGTTCCAAGATCCTTTGCTGTTACGTTGAGGATTCCGTTTGCATCAATATCGAATTTTACCTCTATTTGTGGTATTCCTCTAGGAGCTGGTGGTAAGTCTGTTAGATTAAAACTACCAAGCGAAACATTGTCAGCAGCCATAGGTCTTTCTCCTTGCACAACATGAATTGTAACTGCAGTTTGGTTATCGGCAGCAGTTGTGAATACTTTGCTTTTAGATGTAGGAATTGTTGTATTTCTTTCAATTAATGGTTCTCGAACTCCTCCTAAGGTTTCAATGCCTAATGTTAGAGGAGTTACATCAAGTAAAACTATATCACTTGTAACTTCACCGCCTATAATTCCTGCTTGTATTGCAGCACCTAATGCTACAGCTTCCATTGGATCAACTCCTGATTCTGGGTCTTTGCCAATAAGAGTGCCAATAAATTTTCTAACTAGTGGAACCCTTGTTGGTCCTCCAATTAGCACAATCTTTGAGATTTCAGATTTAGATATTTTGGCATCCTCTAATGCCTTTTCAACGGAGGGCCTGCATCTTTCTATTAGTGGATTAATCAACTCCTCAAGTTTTGCTCTGGTTAATTTGATTTCAAGATTTTTTGTTCCAGATGATGGATCATGATAAATGAAAGGTAAATTAATGTCAGTTTCCATAACGGTTGAAAGCTCAATTTTTGCTTTTTCTGATGCTTCTCTTATTCTTGTCATGGCAGTACTGTCAGACTTCAGATCAATTCCAGTTTTTTTTCTAAAATCTTCTACAACATAATCAACAATCAGCTTATCCATGTCTGTTCCACCCAGCTGGGTATCACCAGAGGTACTCATTACCTCAAAAACCCCACCACCCATTTCCATAATGGTTACATCTAATGTTCCTCCACCCAAATCAAAAACTAGAATTTTCATTTCCTCCTTGGATTTATCTAATCCAAATGCTAGAGAGGCGGAGGTAGGCTCGTTGATTATTCTAACAACGTCCAAACCAGCGATTGTTCCTGCATCTTTTGTTGCCTGACGTTGATTATCATCAAAATAGGCTGGAACTGTAATAACAGCTTTTTCTATTTTTTCTCCAAGAAATGCTTCTGCATCTTTTTTTATTTTTTGTAAAATAAATGCTGAAATCTGTTGAGGCTTGTACTCCTTTCCTAGAATTTTAAAAACATGATCAGTTCCCATTTTTCGTTTTGCAGCAACGATTGTGTTTTCTGGATTTGTAATAGCCTGACGTCTGGCTGGTTCACCTACAATGAGTTCGCCGGATTTTGAGATTGCAACATAGGATGGAAATGCTTTACCGCCTATGGTGGTACCTTCTGCAGCTGGGATAAGAACAGGTTTGCCTCCCATCATAACTGCTGCAGCCGAATTACTTGTTCCTAAATCAATTCCAATTATCTTAGCCATTTTGTTCACCATTTGAATTATCTAATTTTAATTTTTTTGATATTTCTACTATGGATGGCCTAATGACTCTGTTTTGAGAAATATATCCCTTCCTGATTTCTTTTGTTATCGTGCCATCATCTAGTGAAGAATCCTCTACAACAGATACAGCCTCATGATAATTTGGATCGAAAATTTCACCGAGCGCATTTATCTGAGAGACTCCATATTCAGATAAAAGCGCGTTCATATTTTTTACAATAGATTCCAATCCAGAAATATCAATTTTTTGATTAGAGAGAACTTTTTTTGCAAGAACAAAGTCGTCATAGATTGAAAGAAACTTTACCATAAACTTGTCAATTTTAAAATTTACACCGTTTTCGATATCCGTTTTTGTTTTTCGTTCCAAATTTTGGTAGTCAGCTAAGGAATGTTTTAGTTTCTCTTGACACTTTGCCAAGTTTTGTTCTTGTTCTGCTAACGATTCTTTTAATTTAGCTATTGGTAATTTGTCTGATTCATATTCCGATTCAAGCTCATTTTGATTTAATTCGATTTCTTCACTATCTGAAACTGGTTCTTCAAAATCTTCATTGCTTGAATTTTTTTCTAACATAGAGTTTTTTTTATTTAAGGTAATTTTACCTTTATTGTATAATCTCGCATAACGGATTTGTTTTAATCATAATTAATTCTGCATCTTTTCGTTTTTTCATAATATTCTCATAATCATACTTTGAGCAAACGACAACCACTGTTGTTTTATCACTATGAAATAAATCAAAATCGGGACCTTCGTAAGCTTCAACATCGCCAATATAGTCCCTTAGTCTAAAAGTTAGATTTTGAAGCATTTCTATTTTATCGCCTCTCATAGCATGCTGATCCAGTGTCCATGAAAGTGCAATTTTAGTTCGGCTAGCTTTCAAATCGTTTTTCTTTAGTGTGGCTCTAATTTCATCGATTAATCGTTTAATGTAACCATCAATTCCTTTGACGCTTCCATTTACCAAATACATTAGAGTATTTGCTCCCTCAAATGATGATCCTAATGAGCGTAAATCATACAAACCATTTATCATATCATCAAGAAAAATATCGTTAAAACTATCAGATGCTAAATCATTTTTAGTATTTTCATCTTGAGCAAATTTACATACCTCTAAAACACTGCACAGTCCAGAAAATCTAGAAAGAACGTTAATTGCATGAAAATGTTCTGAGGAAGAAAGAGACACAAATTTTTTTTCCTTTTTGCCACTTGACAGTAACTCTGCTAGAGTCTCATCCTTTTTGTTATTAAAGGAACCAATTACGCTTGGTGTTTGGGTTGGGTCTGATATTGGAAAATAATAATATGATATTGATTTGCCAACCTCCAATCCAGTTACATGCTCAAGCAATGATATGTTTTCATTGTTTCCACCAAATCCGGTTCCAAGATTGTAGATTACAGAACTGCCCTTCTTGAGCTGACTTGTAGCGTCTTTGAATTTGGAATGGACCTCGGTTTTAGTGTCTTGGCCGGTTTTCCTAATTCGTGGTGTAAAGAAAAGATACTTTGCCTTTGAGATTGCAATATCAAGTGGCTCCATTTCTAATAATGGTTCATCTTCCTTGAGTGCTAAAACACTTGGATATGTTTTTGCAATATCGGCTTTAATGGAAATCGCAGAGGGGGAGGTTTCATCTATAATTTGCACATCTGCTCCTTTTAGGGCCATTTGGCAAGCAAGTGAATAACCTTCCGTGCTAAGTCCAAAAACTACAACTTTGGCTCCTCCCATTTCATTTGAGCTAGGCAAATAACCCAAGAAAAACTTATTGACCTTCCAAATTCAATCAAAAATACTTGAAAATTTGGTTTGATATCCTGACTCCAAAGCAATTGCTGTTTTTTGAACCCATGATCCTACGATTACGCAGGAATCATCAGTTGATCTGTACTTCTAGAAATTATCGCGAGGTATCAAAATTGGCAAAATTAAGAAAAATGAACCTAATATTTGTAGGAAAGCATGGAGGTGCTGAAAAATATGATAAATTAAAGGCAAGCACAAATAGAATAAATCAACTTTCTAAAATTATAAAAAATTATTCGCCTGATATTGCAGTAAGTTTTTGCTCACCTGAGGCTTCGCGGGTATCATATGGACTAGGTATAAAACATATAGCATTTTCAGATTCCCCGCATGCAGAAGCAGTAATGAGATTAACTGTACCTCTTGTTCAAAAATTGCTCATACCTTGGATAATTCCAAAAAAGGAATTTACAAAATTTGGGATAGACCAGAAGGACATTATACAATACAAGGCAATAGATGCTGCAACTATCGTAAAACGAGATGTAGGAAAAAATATTAGATTTCCATTTAAGAACAAAAGAAAAAAAACTATTCTAATTAGAATGGAAGAAGAGCAGGCTGCTTACTCTGGTAAAAATAGAAAAAAGATCATAAGCATAATAAAAAATATTGTTAATGAGTTTAAGACTGAAAATATTGTTATTCTGCCCAGATATGACTCTCAGATTAAATTTCTAAATCGGATCTTTGGCAAAAATGTAAGAATTCTCAATAAAGTTGTGGATGGTAAGGTGCTTTTATCAAGTGTTGATGTGTTTGTTGGTTCTGGAGGAACAATGACTGCAGAATCTGCACTCCTTGGAGTTCCTACCATTTCATATAATGCAGTTCCAAATACAATTGAAAACTATCTTGTAAGGAAAAAACTGGTAAGAAGAGAGTCCGATCCTAGACGACTGGTGAATAGTATAAGGTCAATCATTAGCTCTTCAAATATAGATTACAAAAATAGAGCCAAAAAAGAACTTAGTTCGATGGAAGAGCCTTATGCCAAGCTCATAAAAGCCATATCACTTGTGTGAGATCAATTTTGGTTTCCAATCTAGGGACAAATAGAAAATAACATTAAGGGACATCTAATTTAAGACCTCGTCCGGCAGCCCGGTAGAGGAATATTCCGCCGAATGTAGTGGTCAAGCATAGGGGCCTTTGGAGCCCTTGACCCCAGTTCGAATCTGGGCCGGGCTACCTTCTTTAGTTCAGTATGATTGCAAATTTAGAAATCCAGTTTTGTAAGCAGTTTTGTAGCAATGATGAATAACCCTGCAGCAAGAACAATTAAGATCAACATCTCTGTTATCACAAAATCAGAAATGTTCCCAAAAATTCCTGCTCTTATTACATCGACTAGATATGTTAAAGGATTGAGATAAAAGGCAGTTGCAAGTGGCTCTGGTGCTCCAGCTGCTGGATAAAATGCTGTACTGACAAATGCAAAAAACAAAAAGACTGTATTAATAATTACATTAAACCCCTCGCTGGATCTTAGCCTAGTTGAAATTATTGATGCTATGGAGCCAAACAAAAGCGAACCTGTAATGGTAGCAAAAATTAAGATTGGAATTGTAGTTAATGAAAACTCAACTGATGATGAAAAAGTTGGATATGCAATAAAAGCAATCAAAGCTGCACTAACTAGTCCAACAATTCCTATCGTGCAAACATTACTTAGAATATAATGAGCTCTTGTGAATGGTCCAGATAAAATTTGTTCGAACATTCCATGACGTCTATCATTCCAAATTATTATTCCTGAGATCAAGGTACTATTCATAATGTTAAAGCCGATCATTCCAGTTGACAAATACGCTGGATAATTCAAATTTCTATTCTCAAATGGTACTACATCAATAAGTGATGTATATGCAAAACCTGCAACGAAAATGTAAACAAGAGGAAAAATTACCTGCCATAATAAAAATCCAGGATTAATTGCAATTGTCAAGTTTCGATTTACAAGTCTAATTACTGGATTCATTTGAATCATACACCACCTTAAGAAAGATTTCTTCAAGACTAGTTGGCATTGCAGAAAGATCCTCAATTGAAATATTGTTTGAATGCAAAATTTGTAAGACTTTCAACAGTACAACTTCTGATTCGTCAGAATGTATTATGATGGTTGTACCTTGATTAAAATCAATTTTACAGTCTTTTACTTCAAAAAGTAATTGTTCCAAGTTTTTGGGAGATTGAGATAAATGGATTTTAATGGTTTTTTTCTTGCCGAATCTATTTTTGAGTTTGTCTGGAGTGTCAATAGCTATTATTTTTCCTTTGTTTATAATTGCAATTTCATCACAAAGGTATTCAGCCTCAGTCAATACATGAGTTGTAAAAAATATGGTTATTCCTTCTTTTACCTTCCTTTTTAAAAAATCAAGCAGTTTTCTCCTTGCAGATGGATCCAGTCCTATGGTAGGCTCATCCAAGAAAAGTAGCTCCATATCATGCATGAATTCTCGCGCAACTTGGAGCCTTCGTCTCTGCCCTATGGACAGATCTTCGGTTTTTTTCTTACGAATTTCATGCAAATCAAAGTCAGTTAGTAGCGCCTCGACACGTTCTTTTCTGATTTTTTTTGGAACATCCCACATCATTCCATATTTTTCTAGTGATTTTTCAACCGAAAGGGAAGGCTCGTAGCTTGGTTGTTGTAAAACAACGCCTATCTTATGCCGTATCTGTAAAGGGTTCTCTTTGGCATTGATTCCTAAGATCGTTAACTCCCCACTTGTAGGAGGAACTAGAGTAGTCAGAAGTTTAATTGTTGTAGATTTACCTGCTCCGTTCGGTCCTAAAAATCCAAAAACTTGGCCAGATTTAATTGAAAGATCGATACCATCAACCGCATTTACTGAATTATATGATTTGTAAAGCGATTTTACCTCAATACTTGACATAATTGGATTTGCGATCAACTCATTATTTTAGCTAATGTAATTTTTATTAAGACATGATTGTAACAAAATCTGATTTGTCTGAATTTGAGACACTTTTGAATAAACTCCTAGAAGGGAGATCTGATCTGACAAAGGAGGATATTGAAGAGGCAATTAAGAGGAAAAAAGAAAAGATCGGAGCTGGGTATCTTACAGATCAAGGCGCACTTTTCCTTATCGCTTCTGATCTTGGTGTAACCTTATCTGAACCCCTAAAAGTAGAGATGGGATTAAAAGATCTCTATGTTGGCGCAAAAGAGATTTCATTGGAAACTCGCGTTTTGAATTTCTCTCCAGCAAAACAATACTCACGTAAAGATGGTACACCCTTCTTTTTGAGAACTATGACAGTTTATGATGGTAATTCAACAGCTAGTGTAAAGCTTTGGGATGAAAAAGCAAACTTTCCTGGAATTGATGAACTCAAACCAGGAGATCTAATCAAAATAATCAAGGCTTATGTTAAATCTGATCTTACTGGCAGCCCCACAATCAACATTGGCTCTGGTTCAAGTATTGAAACTACTGATGTAAAAAGTGACATACCAGGAATCGATTCTATTACAAAGGATCTAAGTTCCATTAAAGAAAATGAAAATAACATAGTAGTTTCCGGAAAGATTGATGGAATTATCAATACCATGGAGTTTACAAATTCGCGTGGACAACCAGGAATAGCTCTTAGATTTAGGTTGAAAGGCAATGACGGAAACTCTGTAAGAATAGTACTGTGGGGCAAGGATGAATCTTCTATTCCGAAGATGATTTTTCCAGGAGCAAAAACTACTCTTTATGGAGTCAGAATAAAATCTGGAAATCAAGGCCTGGAAGTTCATGGTAATGAAGCAACTATAGTTAGAATTGAAGGCGAAAAAGAAACAAAGCCTGTTGTAAATAGAATATTATCAATTTCTAAAAATGAAATGGGAAAAACGATGATGCTTGGAGTTGATGAAAACAAAAATTTGTATAAAATTAATGATTTAGCTGAAAAAACGAAGCTGTTCAAAGAAGGAGATGTTATTGAATGCATGCCATCAAAAGCATATGGAAACTCTATCATATTAGATGAGGATTCATTTGTAAGAAAAGTTACGGGTGAAGATTTTCCTCATCTTTCTGATCTTAGAACAAAAATTTCTAATATTAAAATAGGAAATGATTACTGTATAGAAGCAATTATCTTAAAAAAACCAGAGCGCCGTGAAGTTCAAACAAAAACTGGCGAATCAATACCCTTAGCTGAAATGTATGTCGAGGATGATACTGCTGCAATATCAGTAAAAGGTTGGCGTGAACAATCAAGATTGCTTGACAAGTTTTCTATTGGAGAAATTGTATCGGTGACTGGTCTTACAGCTAAGGCTGGTCTAGAAAATAAAATTGAATTATTTTTAACACCTTTTTCAAATATTATAAAGAAAAATTAAGAATCCCAAAATCCTCTAGTCATTACGTATTGTCTTTCTGCTTCGTAGATTTGTTTGTACAGAAGTTCGTCATCGACCATGTTTCTTAAAATACGTGCAGCTGTGTCTGCACCAACACCAAAGCCTGACAACACAAGTATTGCTGTTTTTCCAAAGTTCTCAATTAGTGATGCGACCTTCCATGCACGTTCAAACTTATGGTTTTCTTCAGCTGAAATCTTTTGTCCACTATGCTTTTTTTGGATAATTTTTTGTAAATCATAGTCAGAATAATAGGTTGAAGTAATTTGCCTACCCTTGCAATATGGACATGATAAATTGTCCTTTATCTCCTTTGTCAGAAATACCCTATCCCACCTTCCACACCTAACACAAACTAGGCGATGTTTTGTTTGTAATAGTCGTGTTTTGACTAAATCCAATAGTCCTTTGTCGATGTTTGAGGGAGAAGAGTAGTATTTTGTTGTGTGATCCAGTATCGGTTCTGCTAATTTTGAAAATTTGGCTACCTCAAACCATTTTAGTTGGATTTCTCCACTTTGGAATTTGCCTAAAATTTTTTCCGTATTTTTTAGATCATATTTATCGTGGAATAATTCACGGAGTGCTTCCCTAACGAGAGGACTCTGAACGAATCTTTCGTAAAGGAATCTGGCTGATTTTCTTTCATAGATTGCTCCCCTTCCTACAACTCCAAATTTTTTTGCAACACACCATGTACGCCAATTAACATTATGAGTTCCCGTTAAGGAGGCAGTAATGATGTTTGCCAGATCATATTTGTCACATAAGACATCAGCTACATTCTTCTGAGAAATTCTTGCCTTTGATGATAAAATCATACGGTAAGCATCTGAGCGTGACTCTACTACAAATCCTAATCTTGAAGATAACATTGAGGAAAGTAACGAAGACAATGTTGCATTAATTTTAGAGCCAAAACATGCGTGCAAAACTACAACGCCTTGGCTTCGATTAGATTCGGCAACAACCGTTTTCTCATCTGGTATTGTACCAAGCTCAAGGTTGGGTATTATGTTGTTTAGCAAAGAAATCGAGCCAGACTTTACCTTGGTCCTGAATTTGCCAACCTTATGTGCCGTCTTAAAATCAACTGGAATGTTTTCTCCCTCCCAGTATGGTATAGTTATTCCAACAGCACGAAATGGTTCGACATTTACCTTGAGCGATTTTTCATCTACATTTAGAATTCTCCATTGTGATCCTCTAAGGACGAAAATATTTCCAGGATCACCATAGTCTCCTACAAATCTTTGATCTAGAGTTCCAATAATTTTTTTGTTGATTGTGTCAAAGACTTTGAATTTTAAAATATCTGGAATTGTTGAGAGATTCTCAAAATAATATCTAAAGGTGCGCCCTCTTTTTTTGAGAATCATTTTTTTCCGATCAAAACCTAAAAGGTTGTTTGAGTCAAGAAGCTCGATTACACTAAAAAAGTCATCCAATGTTAGCAGTCGAAATGGATAGGCTTTCTTGAAAGTTTCATACGCTAACTCTGTTGGTACCTGTCCTAACTGAATAGTTATTCCAACTAAATGATGAGCAAGAACATCTAATGAACCATCATGAATTTTTTGTTCTTCTATAGAGCCCTCTCGAATTCTCTCAAGAAGAGCATTTGCTTCAAATTCATCGTCAACACTGTTTGTTACAATCAATCCTTTTGCTGAGGAGCCTTTGCTGTGTTTGCTTCTGCCAATTCTTTGAATTAATTTTGAAACTTGCCTAGGTGAACCATAATGAATAACTAATTCTATAGAACCAATATCAAGTCCAAGCTCAAGTGATGAGGTACATACAACAATTCCCTCTTTTCCTTCTCTTAGAGAATGCTCCGTTTCTTCTCTTACCTGGCTTGAAAGCGAGCCGTGATGGAGCTCAATATTCATTGTAGATTTTTCTTTTAGTATAGAGGCCAAAAATTCTGATTCACCCCTTGTATTGGTAAAAAGAAGAACGGGGGAATGAAGTTGTAATTTTGTCACATAATCAATAATATATTCAGCGACATCAGAAATCGTGCCATCTAGATACTTTACTTCAACATCGTATTTGCGAATTGAGGTATCTTGGACAACTCTTAATTTTCGTTTTGTGCCAACCACAAACTTGCATGCCTCTTCTGGGTTACCAATAGTAGCGGATAATCCTACTCGAGTAATTTCTGAATTAGAGTTTAATTGTAATCTTTCAAGACTAAGAGAAAGCTGAGAGCCACGCTCGTTTCCTAAGAGTTCATGTACCTCATCAATGACTATCCAGTCAAGCTCAGATAATGCATCTAACATTTTTTTTTGCGTCAACAAGATAACAAGCGTTTCTGGAGTTGTGATCAAGACATCTGGCGGCGAATCGGAAATTCTGCGTCGAGCTGACTGTGGAGTATCACCATGTCTTATCTCAATTGTTAAGCCATCGTTTTTGGCATATTCTATTATTCTTCTAAATACATCTCTGTTAAGGGCCCTAAGTGGAGTTATGTAAATTGCTTTAATTTTTCCATTCTTTTTTGAATGTTTGACGTGAGAAAATATTGGTATAACAGAACACTCAGTTTTTCCAGAACCAGTTGGAGCAATTACTAGAACATCTTTTTTTTGGAAAATAATTGGGACGGCTTTTTTCTGAATTTCTGTTAGTTGTTTGAATCCAAGAGTATGAAACTTGGAAGCTAGATTTGGATCAAGTGTTAGTTTCGTTGTTCGGTTTTGTTCTAGCTCGCTCATACACCATTACGCCAACAAGCCCAATTGCAAAAAGAATAACTGTTATTGTAGGGATTAAATCAAAAATTCCAGCCATGTTGTATCTCTTGAATTCATAGTTAAATAGGTTCTCAAGATGATTCAACTAAACCTTCTTTAGTTATTTGATATTCAAATTTCTTTTTTTGGGCAAAGGAGGGAAGTACTTCACCGAGATAATTAGCGCCTTTTTTTTCTAATTTTATTTTAATGTGCGTAAACAAGCTAATTGCTTTATTCATATTTTCTTGTTCAAGGTCATCAATTTTTCGAATCATGTTGGTGACAACTATTGGTAATTTTTTTTCAATTGCAATTAAAGATAATTCATGCATATATTGAGTAAAGACAGTATTTCTTTCCAAGACTTGTTCTTCTTTTGGAAATTCAAAAGAGAACAAATCGGTGACATTGTCTATTACAACTAGAGAAAATTTATTTTCCTTAATTTTTGATAGATACTGAATCTGTTCGCTGGTATTTGTGATTCTTCCAACTTTTACATTTTCAAGTAGACTAGGTTCTAAATTGTAAGTTTGCATCAAATCATACATTCTCTCAGGTCTAAACTGTCCTGTTGTGTCCTGAAAAAGCACCTGACCACCTTGTTGTAGAGAATTTAGTGCAATTTGCATAGCTAGTTGAGTCTTACCAGTGCCGGTAGACCCAAAAATATCAGTAATAATTCCATTTTTAATGCCACCACCAAGATATTGATCTAATTTTTTGAGTCCAGTACTTATCATATGTAGATTGTAAAGAATGTAAAAATTAAAGCAATTCATTGATTAAATCATGTGGGCAAGGCTTTTATGCTGGATAGAAACGAATGCAAGTTGAACAATCGTTGTCACAAGCAAGCGCAAAAAGACCACTTACGACTCTCCAGAAAAATACCAAGAAAAATGTAACAGTCAGACTGAAGAATGAAGTAGAGTATAAAGGAAAAATGGATAATGTTGATTCCTACATGAATTTGATAATGACAGATGCTGAAGAGCTAAAAGAAGACAAGGTCATTGCAAATTATGGAAGAGTTATAGTAAGAGGAAATAACGTTTTATTTATAAAATTAGATAACGAGTTTTGATTAATAGTGTGTGATTAAAGTGGCAAGAAGTTTTCTTTTCACTTCTGAATCCGTAACAGAAGGACATCCAGACAAAGTTTGCGATCAGATCTCTGATGCATTTTTAGATGAGTATCTCAGGCAAGACCCTGATTCCAGAGTTGCAGTAGAAACAATGGCAACCACTGGTTTTGTAGCTGTTGCAGGCGAGGTGACATCAAAGGCAAAATTTGATAAAAAGGCCCAAGAGGAACTTGTCAGAAAAGTAATCCGAGATATAGGTTATGATAAACCAGAACTAGAATTTGATGCAAATACATGTGAAGTTATGTTAAGACTGCATGCCCAGAGTCCAGACATTAGTCAGGGAGTCACTGCAACTGAGGATAGAGACCAAGGAGCTGGGGATCAAGGTTTGATGTTTGGTTATGCTACAAATGAAACCGAAGAGCTTATGCCAATGCCAATTATTTTGGCTCATAAATTAACAAAAAAGCTTGCAGATGTTAGAAAATCAAAAGAATTGACGTGGGTTAGACCTGACGGCAAGTCCCAAGTTTCCGTTCAGTACGAGGATGGAAAACCAAAAAAAATTGATACCATAGTTATATCTACACAACATTCTCCAGAGGTTTCAAATTCTGAGATAAAAAATGCCATGATTGAGAAGGTAATCAAGCCAGTTTGCGGAAGTTTATGGAACGATAAAATAAAAATTTTTGTAAATCCTACAGGAAAGTTTGAGATTGGAGGACCGCATGGAGACTCTGGCCTCACTGGCAGAAAAATAATTGTCGACACATATGGTGGACAAGGACGACACGGTGGAGGAGCGTTTTCTGGTAAAGATCCATCAAAGGTAGATAGATCTGCATGCTACATGTGTCGGTACATTGCCAAAAACATTGTTGCTGCAGGTTTGGCAGAAAGATGTGAGGTCCAAGTTGCGTATGCGATAGGCGTAGCAAATCCAGTATCACTTATGGTAAATACATTTGATACTGGAAAAATTCCTGATGAAGATATTGAAAGTCTTGTTAGGAAAAACTTTGACATGAGACCAGCAGCATTAATTTCTCAACTGGAGTTGAAAAAACCAATCTATCAAAAGACAGCATCCTATGGGCATTTTGGAAGAAACGAGCCTGAATTCAAGTGGGAAAAAACAGATAAAGCTAATTTACTGCGACAGGCCGCGGGACTGTAAGACCTCTCTGAATTTCTTAAATTCTAATCCACATAATTTTTTTAATCTTGCATGGTTTCCTGTAAAATCGCCACTCATAATATTAAGATCATCCAAGCCGTACCAGCTTTTTTTATTGTGCAACGCATCATGATATGCACTCTCTAGATTGATATGTTTTATTTTGACTGGTGATTTTCCTTTGAATATACGAACATAATTTTGAAAAGTTACAGTCTCTGGTCCTACTAGTTCAATTATTTTGTTTGAGAATTTTTTTGAGGTAATCGCATTGTAAATGACCTCACCAACATCATCTACGAAAATTGGTTGCAGATGATATTTTCCTGAACCGGGAATTGTTATTTGTTTGGTTTTCATCTGAGCTTTTAGATTT
>Ga0233416_10000103_pt1 | contig 23784 bp, 20 predicted proteins | sample Sediment_Towuti__2_FD_188638 | JGI IMG/M metagenome (GOLD analysis project Ga0233416, IMG submission 188638) | Sediment microbial communities from Lake Towuti, South Sulawesi, Indonesia - Sediment_Towuti_2014_0_MG | ecosystem: Environmental > Aquatic > Freshwater > Lake > Sediment | place... | reverse complement strand
CATCAGCTTCGACATCGCCCGCGGCGAGATGCTCGCGATCGTCGGGGCTTCGGGCGCGGGGAAGAGCACCCTGCTCCACATTCTGGGCACGCTGGACCGGCCGACCACCGGGACCGTGCTCTTCGAAGGACGCGACCTCTTCCGCCTGTCGGATTACGAGCAGGCGGAGTTCCGCAACAGGCGGATCGGGTTCGTCTTCCAGTTCCACCACCTGCTTCCCGAGTTCACGGCGCTCGAGAACACCTGCTTGCCGGCGTTGATCCGGAACTGCCCCGCGGGGCAGGCGCGCGCCGAAGCCGCTGCGCTCCTCGCCGACGTGGGGTTGGCCCAGCGGCTCCATCACAAGCCGGGGGAGCTGTCCGGCGGCGAGCAGCAACGGGTGGCAGTGGCGCGCGCCCTGATGCAGAAGCCGGACCTCGTCCTGGCGGACGAGCCTACCGGCAACCTGGACACCCAGACAGGAGAAGCGCTGTTTACGCTCTTGAGAACGTTGAACCGCGACCGTCACATCACCTTCGTCATCGTCACCCACAACGAAAAGCTCTCGGCGCAAGCCGACCGCCTCATCCACATGGAAGACGGCCGGATCACCCAAGCTTGACGCGGTGGTCCGGCGAATGGCAGTGAGTCGCGCCTGAGGGATCTTGACGGCGTTACCCGGGGTGCACCCGGCGGTAGACCTGGCTGTCGACGAAGATCTGCAGGAGATCCGCGTCCACCTTCCCTTCTTTCATCTCATCATGGAGGATCGCGAGTGCCTTGGCGGTGGGGACCGACGCCTTGTAGGGGCGGTCCGAGGCGGTGAGCGCGTCGTAAATGTCGCTGATCGTCATCATCCGAGTCTGCACCGGAATCGAATCGCCGGGGATCCGTCGAGGATAGCCGCTCCCGTCCAGCTTCTCGTGGTGACCGTATGCGATCAACGGGACGTTCTGAAGAGCTTTGGTCCAGGGGATCGTGGACAGGAAGCGATAGGTATGGGTGACGTGGCTTTCGATTTCCCGGCGCTCTTCATCGGTCAGGCTCCCCTTCGGGATCGACAACGACAGGGTTTCTTGCGGGGTCAGGTAGGGGCGAGGGCCGTCGAAGTACTCATAGCTGAGTTGCGCCACCTGGTTGAGACGTTCGGACCCTTCCGTTCTTAGAACCGTCGGTTTGTTGCAGGCCAGGAGAAACTCCAGGATCCCGTCGGTCTCGGCGATCTTGCGCGCGAGGGCCTCGTCCACCTCCGCCAGGACGTTGGCGGTCGCCGTCCGGTCTCCCGACATCAGGATGTCCACCTTGCGCCTCAGGGCTTTCACCTCCCACGTCCGTTTGATGAAGTCGAACCGGGCCTTCAGCACCGCCAGGTCGCCGGGAAACAGCTTGTCGCCCTTGACCAGAATATGCTCCCGCACGCCCACCTTGCCGAAGTCGTGCAACACGGCGGCGTACCGCAGCTCTTTCATCTGATCGTAGTCGAACTTCACGCTCGCAAACGGTCCGTGGTCGATCCGATCCACGATCTCGGCCAGACCGCAAGTGAGGGTGGCGACCCGCCCGCTGTGTCCGCTGGTGGTCGGGTCCCGGCTCTCAATCGCCGTCACGCTGGCCGAGATGAACCCCTCGAAGAGGCGGTTGATTTCTTCGTACAGGTTGGCGTTCTCGATCGCGATCCCGACCTGGTGCGCGAGGCTGACGAAGTCCTGCAGGTCCTCCTCCACGAAGAGTCCCCGGCCCCTCTTATTGATGGCTTGCAGGACGCCGAGAAGCTTGTCCTTGGCTTTCACCGGGACGCAGACCATGTTGCGGGTCACGAAGCCGCTCCGCAGGTCGCCGCGGCGGTCAAAGAGAGGGTGATGCTGGACGTCGTTGACGATCTCCGGCTCACCGGTCTGCGCCACGTGCCCCGCGATCCCCTGCCCTACCTTCAACCGAATCTCCCGCACCCCCTCGCCCTTCTCTCCCAACGCGACCTCGAAGTACAGCTCGCCGGCAGCTTCATCCAGGAGCAGCAGCGAACCTGCTTCGGCGTCCATCACGACCGTGGCGGCCTCGATTGCCCGCTTTCTGATCTCGGTCTGGTTCAGGGTGGAGTTGAGGAGGGCACTGATCTCCTGGAGCTTCCGGAGCCGGCGGATCTTTTCCTGGTACTCTCGAACCAGGCGGACGCTGTCGAAGGGGGTGACGGTGGGAAGGTCGGACCGGGTCTTTTTGAGGCGCGCTCGGCCACTTGCCCGCCGTGGTGTCCCCATCATCCCCTCTCAAAAGCGACGCTCAGGGCATCGCGTGTTTCAACGACCGGACGAACGCGCCCATGCGCTCCGGCAGTCGCGGGTCCTGCTGGTGTTCTCCGATCTGACGGACGATGGCGCTTCCGACGATGACGCCATCGGCGATCGCGGCTACCTGCGAGACGTCCTGGGCCGTGGCAATCCCGAACCCGACCGCCACGGGAATCTTCGTCTCCCGCCTGATCGTGTCCACGTTCCTCCGGACCTCCTCCAGATCGGCCAGCTTGGCGCCGGTAATGCCGGTAAGGGAGACATAATAGATAAAGCCCTTCGACCGGCGTGCGATCCCGGCGCGCCGCGCCGGCGTGCTGGTGGGTGCAAGGAGAAGGACCACCTGCAGCCCGGCTTGAGACGCGGCCGTTTCGAGCGGGCCGGCCTCCTCCATCGGCATATCCGGCACGATGACGCCGTCCACGCCCGCCTCCACCGCCTGTTGGCAGAACGCGGACTCGCCGAGCGCAAAGATCGTGTTGTAGTACGCCATGAGCACGAGCGGAATCTGGGTCTTGGCGCGCAGCGCGGGCACTGCCGCCAGGATCCGTCGCAACGAGGTGCCGCTGCGCAGCGCCCGTTCGGCCGCTTTCTGGATGACCGGACCGTCGGCGATCGGGTCCGAAAAAGGCACCCCCAGCTCGATGATGTCCGCGCCGGCCCGTTCGAGCTCCAGCACCAGAGCCTCGGTCTCGGCCCACGACGGATCGCCCGCCATCACGTAGGCAATCAACGCCTTCTTCCGATTAGCACGGAGCCGCTCAAATGTCGAATCTATTCGATTGGCCATCAGACGCCCAGCGGCACGCCCCTGAGGCGGGCCACATGTTGCACGTCCTTATCGCCGCGTCCGGAGAGGTTCACGACGATGACCTGGCGCGGCTTCATGGCAGGGGCGAGCTTGACCACTTCGGCGATCGCGTGGGCGCTCTCCAGCGCGGGCATGATGCCTTCCTCCCGTGACAGGAGATCGAATGCCGCCAGTGCTTCCTCATCCGTCGCCGACGTGTACCGGATGCGGCCGGCGTCCCGGTAGAAACTGTGCTCGGGGCCGACCGCCGCATAGTCCAGCCCCGCGGAGACCGAGTGGGTCAGATTGATCTGGCCATCATCGTCTTGCAAGAGATAGGTCATGGTCCCGTGCAACACTCCGGGACGGCCCCCGGCGAACCGCGCGGCGTGCTTGCCGCTCTCGATCCCGAGCCCTCCCGCCTCGACCCCGACCATCCTGACCGCGCGATCTTTCAGGAACGGATAAAAGAGGCCGAGGGAATTGCTCCCTCCGCCGACGCAGGCCACGAGATAGTCCGGCAACCGTCCCTCAGCGGCCAGGACCTGGCGCCGGGCTTCCCGCCCGATCACGGACTGAAAGTCGCGGATCATCATGGGATACGGGTGCGCGCCCAGGACCGAGCCCAGGATGTAGTGAGTGGTCCGGACGTTCGTGGTCCAGTCGCGCATCGCTTCGCTGATGGCGTCCTTGAGCGTCCGGCTGCCAGCATCCACGCCCGTGACCGTCGCGCCGAGCAGCCGCATCCGGAAGACGTTCAACGCCTGGCGCTGCATGTCCTCGGTGCCCATGTAAATCTCGCAGGTCAGCCCGAACAAGGCGGCGACCGTGGCCACGGCGACTCCGTGCTGGCCCGCGCCGGTCTCGGCGATCACCCGCTGTTTCTTCATCCGCCGGGTCAAGAGTCCCTGTCCGATCGTGTTGTTGATCTTGTGCGCGCCGGTGTGGCAGAGGTCCTCCCGCTTCAGGTAGATCTTCGCCCCCCCGAGCCGACGCGTCAGCTTCTCCGCCAAATAGAGCGGGGTCGGCCGTCCGACGTAGAGCTTCAAATAATGATCGAGTTCGGCCTGGAAGCGCCGATCGCGACGGGCCTTCACGTAGGCCTGCTCCAGCTCCAGGAGCGCCGGCATGAGGGTTTCCGGCACATAGCGTCCCCCGTACTTCCCGAACCGGCCATGTTTGTCGGGGAATTGAGGCATGATCACGCCGTCGTCGAGTCCTTACAGCCGAAAGTCATCGGTCAGTATAGCCTTCCGCCTGAGTCGGCACAAGCTTCGCCGCCCGAACAAACGTCCGGATTTTCTCGTGATCCTTCTTGCCAGGACGAATCTCAACTCCGCTGCTCACGTCCACCCCATACGGCCGGACCTTCTGGATGGCCTCGCCCACGTTTTCGGGGGTGAGGCCGCCAGCCAGAAGGACCGAACCGGCTTTTGCCGCCTCCGCCGCCAGATTCCAGTCCGCCACCTGCCCCGTGCCGCCGAATAGTGTCTCGGAAAACGCGTCCACCACGAAGCCGCGCACCCGCGCGCGCCCTTTGTACTCCGCGAGGGCCAGCAAGGACCCCCTGTCGCGCAGCCTGATGCCCTTCAGAATCGGCCGGCCCAGAGTCTCGCAGTAGGCAGCGGACTCGTCGCCGTGGAGCTGGGCCAGCACCAACCCGCACCCGTCCATGAGATCGCGCACCACTTTCGGATCTTCGTTCACGAAGACGCCCACCGGCAGCACGAACGGCGGGAGCTGGGCCACGATTCGACGGACTACTTCCAGCACCACGCAGCGGGAGCTCTCCCGATGGAACACGAACCCCAAGGCGTCCGCGCCAGCCTCCACCGCCGCCAGCGCGTCCTCGACGTTCGTGATCCCGCAGATCTTGATCTTGAGGGACATCAGTCAAGCCCTCGTCCGGTCGTTCCCTCGGGCGCGCCGATGAGTTCGCGGACCTTGGCCCCAGTGTCCCGGGCCTTGATCAGCGATTCTCCCACCAGCATCGCGTGGACGCCTGCGTCGTGCAGCCGCTTCACGTCATCCCGCTTGTGAATGCCGCTCTCGCTGACGATGACTTTGTCGGGAGTGACGCGCTTCATCAGCCGGAACGTGACGGCCAAGTCCGTGGAAAACGTCTTCAGGTCCCGGTTATTGATCCCGATCAGGCGCGCCTCCGGCAGCCATTCCAGCGCCGTGTCCAGCTCCCACTCCTGGTGCGTCTCCACCAGCACATCGAGCGCTAGTTCCTGGGCCAGCGCGAGAAAGTCGATTAGTTGTCGCCGCTCCAGGGCCGCGACGATGAGCAGCACGGCGTCCGCGCCGCAAGCCCGCGCCTCATAAAACTGGACCGCATCGACCATGAATTCTTTCATGAGCGTCGGCAGGCCCACCGCTTGCTTGACCGCAATCAGATGTTCGAGACTCCCCTGAAAATACTCCTGGTCGGTCAGCACCGAGACGGCAGACGCGCCGTGGTCCTTATAGGCTTGCGCAATCGTGACCGGCTCGAACCGATCTTTGAACTCCTCGCGGAGCAGACCCTGGCTCGGCGAAGCCTTCTTGACCTCTGCGATGAGCGCGGGACTCTCCGCCGGTCGTGTCGATTCCAGCGTGATGACGAACGGCAGCGGGGGCGCCTGATCCCGAATCTTCGCCTTGAGCTCGGCCAGATATCCCCGGCTTTGCTTATGCCGCATCTCCGCCCGCTTGTGCTCCAGTATCCTCTCCAACATCATCCGCTACCTTCTTGTCCCAAGCGGCTCAATCGGAGTAACACAGAGGCCGGTGTGGCCAGGACTCAGAGCGCACTTCGCCGGAGGAGTGGGGTACCCACCGAGACTCTGCCGGGAAGGAAAGCGGAAACTGACCAAGTCTTCGAGGGAATTTCCGAAGGCGTTCCGCCCGGCAGAGTCCGGAAGGGTCACTCCGAGAGGCGCGGGAGCGATGAGTCCTGCCACACCGGCATACTTCACTTGTTCGTGAACTCGATCAGCCGCTCCAGCTTGTCCACCGCCGCCCCGCTCTCAATCACCTTTCCCGCCATCTCATACCCTTCCTGCAAGGTCCTCGCCTTGTCGCACGCCACGAACGCCGGGGCGGCATTCAGGCAGACCACCTCCCGCTTCGGTCCCTTCCGCCCTCGGAGGATCTCCCGCGTGGTATGGGCATTCTCCTCGGCCGTCCCGCCGGACAGGTCCTTCAGCCGGACACGGTCCAGCCCGAAATCGCTCGGGTCCAGAAGGTAGCTCGAGACCACCCCTGCTTTGCCTTCCGAGACGCGAGTACGGTCGGTCAACGTGATCTCGTCCAGCCCGTCCAATCCGTGCACGAGGAAGCAATGTTGCGTGCCCAGGCGAAGCAGAACCCTCGCGAGCAGCTCCGTCAATGCTTCCTCGTAGACTCCCAGGACCTGGATCGTGGCCCCTGCCGGGTTGGCCAGCGGTCCCAGAATGTTCAAGAGGGTCCGGACGCCCATCTCCTGTCGCGGGGGCGCGCAATGTCTCATCGCCCCGTGGTACAGCGGCGCGAACAGAAAGCCGATGCCCAGCTCGTTCACGCAGTCCTCGACGCGCTCCGTCGGAAGATCGATCCGCACTCCGAGGGCAGCCAGCACGTCGGCGCTTCCCGAGCGGGACGACACCGACCGGTTTCCGTGCTTGGCCACCGTCAGGCCGCCCCCCGCTACCACAAAGGCCGCCGTGGTGGAGATGTTGAAGGTGTTCGCCCGATCGCCACCGGTTCCGCACGTGTCCACCACCAAGGGATCGGCGACCCGGATGTGCGTGGCCCGGGATCGCATCGCCCTGACCGACCCCACGATCTCGTCTACGGTCTCGCCCTTCATCCTGAGGCCCATGAGGTAGGCGGCGATCTGCGCCGACGTGGCGCTCTCGGCCATGATCTCCAGCATGACCTCCTCGGCCTCCTTCTCCGAGAGATCGGCCCGGTCGGCGAGTTTGGCGATCGCGTCTTTGATCATGGATGCACGTTGGGATCGTTAGGCCCGTTGAGTCCGTTGGCCCGTAAAACGGACAAATCTAGAATAACGGGCATAACCGGTTCAACGTTACAGCTTGAGGAAATTCCGGAGCAGATCCATGCCGGCTGCTGTCAGAATGGATTCGGGATGAAACTGCACTCCTTCCACCCCCAGGGTGCGGTGACGCAAGCCCATGATTTCGCCCTCGGCTGTCTCAGCCGATACCTCCAGGCAGTCTGGGACGGTGACGCGCTTCACCAGCAACGAATGGTACCGCGTTGCCTCGAAGGGGTTCGGCAGAGTACGGAAGATCGTCTTGCCATCGTGATGGATCATGGAAGTCTTTCCGTGCATCAGCCGGTCGGCCCGTACAACTTCGCCCCCGAACGCAACCGCCAGGGCTTGATGGCCCAGACAGACGCCCAGCACCGGGAGGCGCCCGGCAAAATGCCGAATGGCCTCGACCGAAATGCCGGCCTCTCTGGGGGTGCAAGGGCCCGGCGAGATCACCAGCCGCTGTGGGCGCAGGGCCTCGATCTCCTCGACCGTGATCTTGTCGTTCCGGTACACACGCACGTCCTCCCCCAGCTCGCCGAAATACTGCACGAGGTTATAGGTGAAGGAGTCGTAGTTGTCGATCATCAACAGCATGAAGAACCCGTGATGCGTGACCGGTGACGCGTGACGTGAAGTGGGGAAGTACGACAGAGGCTTTCTTGATACCCATCACTCGTCACACATCACCCGTCACTCTAATCCTTGCTCCGCCATTTCGATGGCCTTCATCATGGCGCGGGCCTTGCTGCAGGTCTCCTCGTACTCGCGCTCAGGGTCTGAGTCGGCCACGATCCCCGCCCCGGCCTGGATGTAGGCCTGCCGGCCTTTGATTACGATAGTCCGGATATTGATGCAGGTGTCCATGTTGCCGGAGAAGCTGAAGTACCCCACCGCGCCGGCATAGGGCCCGCGCCGCGTCGGCTCCAGTTCCTCGATAATCTCCATCGCACGAATTTTGGGCGCGCCGGACACCGTGCCGGCCGGGAAGCAGGCCTTCATGACGTCATAGGCGTCCAATGACGGATCGAGCTCGCCGTCGACCTGTGACACGAGATGCATCACGTGGGAGTACCGCTCCACCTGCATGAACCTGTCCACACGGACCGTGCCCTTGCGAGCCACGCGTCCGACGTCGTTACGGCCAAGGTCCACGAGCATCACGTGCTCCGCCCGCTCTTTCTCATCCGCCAGCAACTCCCGCTCGAGCACGCGGTCCTGCTCCTCCGTCTCGCCCCGTGGCCGTGTTCCCGCAATCGGTCTGACCGAGACCCGTCCATCTTCGCACCTGACCAGCGTCTCGGGCGAGGACCCCACCAGCTCGACGCCGCCGACCCGCAGGTAGTACATGTACGGCGAGGGATTGATGACCCGCAGGGCCCGGTAGATCTCGAACGGAGCGGTCTGGATCCGGGCATCCCATCGCTGGGACACCACCGCTTGAACGACATCTCCCGCCCGGATGTACTCCTTGCTCCGCATGACCATCTTCTCAAAATCCGACCGGCTCATGTTCGCGGAGAAGGTCAAGGGCTTGCGGCGCTGCTTCGGGAGCGTCCGGCGCAGCGGCCGTTTGAGACGTGCGATCATGCGTTCGATGCGCGCGGTGGCATCCGCATAGGCCCGCCTGATGTCCGATTCCCGGCTGGACAGCACGTGGCCGTTCGCCACCACCTTGATCTTCTGGGACACGTTGTCAAAGATCAACAGCGTGTCCGTGAGCAGGAACGCCAGGTCGGGGAGACCCACCTCGTCTTTGCGGCGGGCCGGAATGTCCTCGAACGAGCGGACCACGTCGTACCCGAGATATCCCACCGCTCCCCCGACGAAGCGCGGGAGATCCGGAACGGTTACAGGCCGGTAGGCCGCCATCAGGTTCCGAAGCCGCTCCAGCGGATTTGCGCCTGACTTGCCCCCGATCGGAACGCGCGGGACGCCGGGGCCTCTCGTGACGATCAGCTTACCGCGCTCCTCCAGGACAACGATGGGGGAGCCGCTGCCGAGGAACGAATAGCGGGCCCAGTTCTCGCCCCCTTCGACGCTCTCCAGCAGGTAGGCGGACGGGCCGTGATTGATTTTGGTGAAGGCCGACACCGGCGTTTCGAAGTCGGCCAGGATCTCCCGGTAGAGGGGGATTAGGTTCCCGTGAGCGGCGAGCGACCGGAACTCCTCATAGCTCAACGAGTAGGAAGGGTGACGCATCGGTAGCCGCTCATTGATAGCCCACGATCAACTTCTGACCGACCTCGATCAGGTCGTCGGAAAGGCTGTTCCATTTCTTGATCTGTTCCACATCGACCCCATGTCGCCGGGAGAGACGGAACAATGTCTCGCCCGGTTGCACCTCATGGTACACCGGCGACCCCGTCTCGCCCGTCGTGGCCGTGGCCTTCGGGGCCTCAAGCGTGGGAGCGCCCTGATCCGTGGCCGTGGCCTTCTCAACGCGCCTCGGTCGCACGGCGGACGGGCGAGACCGGCGGACATCGTCCCTCGAACGTTCCATCAAGGCCGCCGCCTCCCTCAAGGCATCGGTCTCCTCCTGGATTCCCGCCAATTGCTCCCGCACGGCCTTCAGTTGCGCTTCCAGTTCCCTGTTTCGCGCCTCATGTTCCGCGGCCTCGCGCGTGACCCGCTTGAGCTCGGCATCCAGTTCGCTGCTCCGCTTTTCCTCCTGTGCCAACAGACGTTGGAAGTTCAGCGACCGCGCCTTCTCCGCTTCGTACTTTTCGGTCATCACGCAGCCCGTCAGCAGGAGGCCGACGAGGCCGACTGTCAGCAGACGGAAGTTCTCGCTCATTCTCATAATCTCACCTGTCCTCTCCTCTTCGTCCGGTTCTTGTCCAGGTCCACGAGACTCGCCCCCACCGCCCCCGCGCCGTGGCCCGGAATGAACAAGAATAGAGCCAGAGCCGACGAAAGTCAAAGCCAAAGAGTCCCAGGCCGACCTGACGCCGCCGCGGAACCGGATAGATCCTCGTTTGACCCTCAACCGGCGCTATGTTACGGTTTTGTGCAAGTCGAGCGGCACAGATTGCGGGAGGAGGACCCCACCATCAATGTCCCGGGATCCCAAAGGCTTGAGCCGGGCGGATACCAAGAGGCGGTTGGAGGAGCTTCGCCAAGAAATCCGTCGGCACGACTATCTCTACTACGTCAAGGATCGCCCCGAGATCTCCGATGCCGAGTATGACCGGCTGTTTCGGGAGCTGAGTGACCTCGAGACCGCCCGCCCCGATCTCGTCACCCCGGACTCTCCGACGCAGCGCGTCGGGGCCCCGCCCCTCGAGGAACTGTCGAAAGTCCAGCACGAGCGACCGATGCTCAGCCTGGACTCGGTCACCGATGCCGACGAGGTCCGGGCCTTCGACAAGCGGGTGCGGCGGGAGCTGGGGGTGGACACGTGCGAGTACACTGTGGAGCCAAAATTTGACGGTCTGTCGGTCGAGCTCGTCTATGAGAGCGGGACGTTCAGGCGCGGGGCCACGCGTGGGGATGGGACCACCGGCGAGGATGTCACGATCAATCTCCGGACTCTGCGATCGCTTCCCCTCCAGCTCCAGTCCGCTCCGGACGTGCCCGCCCGTCTGGTCGTCCGCGGCGAGGTCTACATGCGGCTGGACGACTTCCAGGCGCTCAACCGCCGCATCGCGGAACGGGGGGAGGAACCGTTCGCAAACCCGCGGAACGCCGCGTCCGGCTCGCTCCGGCAACTGGACTCCACGATCACCGCCGCACGTCCCCTGGCCATCACCTGCTATGAGATCATGGCCCAGGCGGGGTCACTGCCGCGTGCGCACTGGGAGGAACTCGAGTCGTTGGCCCGATGGGGGCTTCCGGTTCCGGTCCAGCGGCGTCGGTGTCGCGCCATCGAAGAGGTGATCGCGTTCCACGCCGAGACCGAGGCGGCGCGCGAGCGGCTGCCGTTCGAGATCGACGGGATCGTGGCCAAGGTGGACCGGCGCGACTGGCGGGAGACGCTCGGCGAGAAGTCGCGGAGCCCCCGTTGGGCGATCGCCTACAAGTTCACCCCGCGGAAGGAAATCACCCTGGTCCAGGACATCGTGGTCTCGGTCGGCCGGACCGGCACGCTGACGCCACTGGCGTTGCTCAAGCCGGTCGAGGTGGGAGGCGTGACGATCAGCCGGGCTACGCTCCACAACGCCGACGAGGTGGCCCGCAAGGATATCCGGGTCGGTGACACGGTGAAGGTCGAGCGGGCGGGAGACGTGATTCCTGCCATCGCGGAGCGCATCGCGATCCCCGGCGAACGACGCGCCGAGCCGTTCCGGATGCCGGAGCGGTGTCCGGTCTGCAACTCGGCGGTGGCCCGGGAGGGGGCCTACCATTATTGCTCCGGCCAAGCCGCCTGTCCGGCCCAGCTCAAGGGGGCCCTGGAGCATTTCGCCTCCAAGAGCGCCCTCAACATCGACGGGCTCGGCAGGAAGACCGCTGCCCAACTGGTCGACCAGGGATTGGTCCGCGACCTCTCCGATGTGTATGCGCTCACGAAGGAGCAGCTCTTGACGCTGGAGGGATTCGCGGAGCGATCCGCCACGCTCCTGATGGAGGCCATTCAGCGCAGCAAGCGCGTGTCGCTCGAACGATTCCTCATCGGGCTGGGCATCCGGCAGGTGGGGCAGCACATCGCCCGCGTGCTGGCCCGCCGGTTCGGGACGCTGGCCGCTGTCATGGCGGCCGACCGGGAGATCTTCGAAAGCGTCCACGAGATCGGTCCTGAGATCGCGACGAGCCTGACCTCATTCTTCCAGGAACCGCGCAACCGGCGCGTAATCGACCGCCTGCTGGAGCTGGGGTTGCACATCGATCCGTCCGCGCAGCGGGAGGGGACGCCCGGGCAGGGTCGGAGGCCGCTTGAGGACAAGACGTTCGTGTTCACCGGCGGGTTGGCCCAGTTCAGCCGCGAGGAGGCCAAACGGCGCCTCGAGCAACTGGGCGGCCGAACCACGTCGAGCGTGAGCAGGCAGACCGACTATGTCGTCGCCGGAACCGATCCCGGCTCCAAGCTGGACGAGGCCAAACGCCTCGGCGTCAAAATCCTCAGCGAGGCGGAGTTCGCCGCGCTGCTCGAGCAAACGTGAGCATCCGGTTATGCCGATGACCGCACCACGCCCACGCCGCCCGTCAAGCGGCACCAAGGCGACGATCACAGATGTGCTGAACGCCCTGCCGGCGCATGCCGCCGTGCTGAACAGGGCCGGCAGAATCATCGCTGTCAACGTGGCATGGGAACGGTTCGTGAAAGAGCACGGCCGTTGCTTCCCGCGCGTCACCGCCATCGGCGACGACTACGTTAAGGCCTGCCGGCAGCCTCCTGCTGGGTACGCCGAGAAAGCCCGCGAGGCGTTGAGCGGCCTCCTCGCCGTGCTCAGCGGCTCGCTCGATCAATTCATGCTCGAATACCGCTGGCCGTCGCCGACCGCTCCGCACTGGTTCCTGATGTGCGTCACCCGGCTGTCGTCGAAGGCCGGCGGCGCCGCCGTGTCGCACACCGACATCACCATCCGCAAACGCGTCGAAGAGGTGCTCCGCGAGGCACTGACCGAGGGCGAGCGCATCCGCGCCCGACTGAACACCCTGTACGCCGCGATCCCGATCGGGTTGCTCTACCTCACTCCCGACCTCGTCGTCCAACGCGTGAGCCAGCAGATCGCCGAAATCCACGGGCGCTCCATCGAGGAGCACATCGGGCGTCGGCTTCCGGACCTGATCTCACGGGAGAGATGGACCAGGCTGAAACGGATCTATGAGCGGATCTTGAAGTCCGGCAAGCCGTACCACGGCCTCGAAGAGGACTTATCGGACGCTCGCGTGACGGGCGGGAAGCGGCACTTCCTGTCCGACTTTTATCCCGAGCGGAACGAGGAGGGCGCGCTCACGGGGATCCACACGGTCATGCGGGAGATCACCGACCAGAAGCTCGCGCTGCAGGAGCATGCGCGGCATCTGAAGGAATTGGAAGCGAAGAACCGCGAGCTGGATCAGAAGGCCATTCGCGACCCGCTCACCGGCTTGTACAACCGGTGGCTCTTCGATGAGGTGTTGACCCGCGAATGGAAACGGTTCCAGCGGTCCGGCGAGGCGTTCACGGTCGTGATCATGGACGTGGATGCCTTCAAAGCCATCAACGACCAGCACGGACACGAGGTGGGAGACCGGGCGCTGCAGCAGGTGGGAACCACGCTGCGCGCCAGCTTGCGGGAGAGCGACATGGTGGCGCGCCTGGGCGGGGACGAGTTTGCCGCCTTGTTGCCCCGCACCGACAAGGACCGGAGCGCGCCCGTCGTCAAGAAGCTCCGCGACGCGCTCAACAGGCTCCGCGTCAACACGGGGACCGGCCACATCCCCATCAGCCTGAGCCTCGGCACCGCCACGGTACCCGGCTTTCCGCCCGTCACCTCCGCCGCCGAGCTGCTGCGGGTCGCGGACAAACGGATGTACGAGGCGAAACGGCTCGCCTCATCCCGGAAGTCCGCTCCCCGCTGAACCCGCCGGCGTGGGAACCTTCTCCTCCTTGATAATCTGCACGCTCTTGATCGACTGGGGATCCGCCTCATGGATGAGGAGGCGGCATTGGCCCACCCGCACCTCTTCTCCCGCGGCCGGGATGCGTCCCAACTGTTCCTGAATCAACCCGCTGATCGTGTTGGCCTTCTCGTCCAGATTGACCTTGAGAAAATCGTTGATGCGCCGCACCTCGGTCCGTCCGTGCACCAGGATCTGATTCTTCCCGATCCGCTTGATCAGCTCCTCGGTGATGTCGGTCTCGTCCATGATTTCCCCGACGACCTCCTCGAGGAGGTCCTCGAGCGTGACCAGCCCCATCACGCCGCCGAACTCGTTCACCACGATGGCCATGTGCCGTTGTTCCTGCTGGAACTGCTTCAGGAGCTCATCGGCCTGTTTCGCCGCCGGGACGAAGAGCGCCGGATGCGCGATCTTCCTGAGCCGCACGTCGTCATGGCCCAGAGTCAGCTCCATGAGCGCCTTGGTCTTGTAAAGAATCCCGAGGATGTTGTCCAGACTCCCGTCGAACAACGGGATGCGGGAATATTTCGACTGGAAGAGCTGCTCCTGCGCGTCCTTCAGGCGCAGTTCGCCATCGAGCGCGAACATGTACAGGCGCGGGGTCATCGCGTCCTCGGCCGTGATCTCATGCAACTGGAACACGTTCTTGAGCATCTTCACTTCTTCGTGCTCGATGGCCCCGGCTTTGCGCCCGGCATCCAGCAAGATCTTGAGCTCTTCCTTCGTCACATACGGGGCCGCCAGGCCTTTCCCCCCTGTATGCCAGTTGATCAGGGGCTCTAACACGATCCGGAAAGGCCACATAAGCTGCTCGAGCCAGAACATCGGGTAGGCCGTGGCCAGCACGATGGGGACCGCGTGCTTCGCCGCCAGGGTCTTCGGCACGATGTCGGCGTAGATCATCAGCAGGAACGCCAGTACGCCGGTCGTGACCGCCAGCAGATCGGACCCGAAAAACCGGAGGGTGATGATCGTGGTGAGGGTGGCAGACCAGATGTTGACCAGATTGTCTCCGAACTCGAGAGTCAAGAGCAGGCGTTGCGGGTTGCTCCGCAGGCGGAGCGCCATTCCCGCCCGCTTGCTTCCCGCATCGGCGAGCGCCCGCAGCCGCGGTTCGCTCACCGAGAAGTAGCCGATCTCGGCCGCTGAAAAGATCGCGGACAAGACGATCAGGCTGCAGAGGATCGCGATATCCATGCTTATCCTTGAGGAAGAAGGACCCGCAAAGGAGGTCGGAACGTTTGCCCGCCTGTATCCAGAGGAAGCATGGGACGCTGGAGAACCGGCCTGCTACCCACCATCAGGGGAGTAGTTGTAGCACAACCCGCCTCTTTTGGGCAAGAAAACCGATCAAACCGGTAGGAAAAACAATGGGATGAGGCTAGAAGGAGCTGTCGCCCTGGCTGAAGGGCGCTCCGTCAGGCATCATCCCGCACGACGAGCGGCTCAACCTGGAACTGGGACTCGAGCCGGTCGGCGACCACCTGGGCCTGATGCTCGGAGACAAAGCGCCCGACGTGGACACGGTAGCGCTTCCCGTCCAAGAGCTCTACCACCTCGATGCGGACATCCGGGTACTCCCCCCTCAACTGCCCGGCCAACGCCTGAGCATTGACCCGCTCGGCAAACGAGGCCACTTGGACCCGGAGGGACCCGAAGGCGCCGGGTCGGCCCTGATACCCGATGACCCTCACCTCTACCCGGTCGGTGCCCTGGCCGATCATCCCCAGGGTCTGAGCCGCCGCCAGCGACAGGTCGATGATCCGCCCCCGAGCGAACGGGCCGCGGTCGTTGATGCGGACCGTGACGGTTCGACCGTTGCTCAAGGAGCGAACCCGCGCCACGGACCCCAGCGGCAGGGTCCGATGGGCCGCCGTCAACCGGTGCATGTCGTACCGTTCCCCATTGGCGGTCCGATTGCCGTGGAACCCGGGGCCGTACCAGGAGGCGACGCCTCGCTCGACATAGCCGAGCGGGTACCCCGCATGCCGCGACGGGCCGCTCGCGCACCCGCCAAAACCCGACGCAGCCAGCAGGAGACACAGGAACAACCACGTGAGACCACGAACAGAATGCTCAAAAGGGTCATGCAACGAGGCCGCAGGGAGCGAAAGCCGCGAGGCGTACTTTTTTCGGTACGTTGAGCGGCCAGAGCGACCGAGAACGAGGTTGGAGGCCCTTTTCAGCATTCTGTCAGAATTCGTCGAGCGACTCCCCCCTCAGAACCTCCAGAGCCTTCGGCGTGTTGGAGACGGTCAGCACGACTATTGCGCGCCGTCCCTCCCGCGACGGGGTGCAGTATCCACAGACGATGTTGATGCGCGCCTCCTTGAGGTGCTTGGCCACCACGCCAAGGGCACCTGGCTTATTCTCCAGACTCAGCACCAGGACCGTCTCCTCGCGAAAGCGGAGCTTCTCCGCCTTGAGCACCGCGCGGGCTTTTTCCAAGTCGGAGACGACTATGCGGAGCTTCCCGCGGCCGGCGACTTGCGGCGCGGAAAACGCCTTGATGTTCACTCCGGCGGCCCCCAGCACCGAGGCCACTCGGGCTAACACGCCGGTCTCACTCTCTGCGCTGATCACCAACTGTTGTGTGGTCGGCATCTCTTCTCCTTACCTCTGTTACTCCTCGCCTATCGCCCCTCGCCTGCTTTGTAACCATACAGCCACCGCGCGGTGGTCCCGCCCACGTTCCGCACCGAATGTCGGATCCGCGCCGGGATCAGCACCTCTTCGCCCCGCTTCGGTCGAAACGTGCGCCCTTGCATCTCCAATTCCAACTCCCCCTCTAGGACCATCAGCAGCTCATCCGTTGAATGAGTGTAGTCCTCCCAAACTTGGCCTGGGGGATCTACCCATAGCCCGCAACTGAACCCGCGGGCCTGCCAGTCCTGTTCAATCTCCGGTCTGACCTCCCTCATCGCACTCCCCGCGATCAACCCCAGAGCTCCGGGTCGCGGATATGATACACGAGAAAGCAGAAAAGGGGATGCGGCAATGGGCCGCATCCCCTTCTGTTGGTTTGGCATGAGCGACGTCCGTCGGCGGAGGCTCAGGAGCACCCGCTGGTGGCGCCGCAGGTTTCGCACTTGAGACAGGTGCCGTTGCGCACGAGGGTGAACTGCTTGCACTCGGTACAGGGGTCGCCCTCGTACCCCTTTTGCCGGGCAACCTGGACCGCGGTCGCGGTGAGTTTGACCGTCTCGCGCGTGAGCTCCAGCGTGCGGGCGACGCCGGCCTCGCCGTGGCCGTTCGCCGTCGCTCCGTTTCCGTTGCCGCGACGCGACGGGAACACCTCCATATTGATCGCGGCGGATGCCAGCGCTTGCGGGTCGGCCTCCTCGTTCGTACATTCAGGGTCCTGGGCGTCCTTCTTGACCGAGTCCATCCGCAGATCGTCCTCGACCACCTGCTCCAGGTCGTGCCGGCCCAGGTAGGTGATGGCCAGCTCGCGGAAGACGTAGTCGATGATCGAAGTGGACATCTTGATGTGATCGTTGAGCTTGACCGGCCCGTTCGGCTCGAACCGCGTGAACAGGAAGGCTTCGACGAACTCTTCCAGCGGCACGCCGTGCTGCAACCCCAGCGAGATCGCGATCGCGAAGCAGTTCATCAAGCTCCGGAAGGCGGCCCCTTCCTTGTGCATGTCGAGGAAGATCTCTCCCAGCGTCCCGTCCGCATACTCGCCGGTCCGCAAATAGATCTTGTGGCCGCCGACGACCGCTTTCTGGGTGTAGCCGAGCCGCCGCTCGGGCATCCGCCTCCGCTTGGCCAGGTACCGTACGAGCACCCGCTCGGCGATCTTCTCGGCGCTCTGCACGACCTCGCTGGCGATCGCCTCCTTGGCTTCCCCGGAATCCGTCGAGGCGCTCAAGGGCTGGCTGAGCTTCGATCCGTCCCGGTAGAGTGCCACGGCCTTGAGCATGCTGCGCCAGCCGAGCATGTAGGTGGCCTCCACGTCTCGCACGGTCGCGTCGTGCGGGACATTGACGGTCTTGGAGATCGCTCCCGAGACGAAAGGCTGGGCCGCGGCCATCATCCGGATATGCGCCTCCACCGGGATGAACCGCTGGCCGCTCCGGCCGCACCGGTTCGCGCAATCGAAGACCGGCAGGTGCTCCGGCTTCAAGTGGGGTGCGCCCTCGACGGTCATGGTGCCGCAACAGTAGTCGTTCGCGGCGGCGATCTGCTCCTGGGTGAAGCCCAGCGCCTTGAGCAGGTTGAAACCACGATCGTTGAGTTGCTCATCGGCCAGGCCCAGTTTCTCCCGACAAAAGTCCTCGCCCAGCGTCCACTTGTTGAACGCGAACGGGATCTCGAAGGCCTGCCCGAGCGCCGCCTCGAGGCGGTCCAGCGCCGCGCCATCGAACCCTTTGGCCTGCAGCGACTCGTGGTTGATGAATGGGGATCCCTTCAAGGTCCCGCGGCCGGTGCAATAGGTCACGATGTCCTGGATCTGGGAGTCGTCGTACCCGAGCGTGGCCAGCGCGGGCGGGAGACTCTGGTTGATGATCTTGAAATAGCCTCCACCCGCCAGTTTTTTGAATTTGACCAGCGCGAAGTCCGGCTCGATGCCGGTCGTGTCGCAATCCATGACCAGCCCGATGGTGCCGGTCGGCGCGACGACTGTGGCCTGGGCGTTGCGGAACCCGTAGGCCATGCCCAGCTCCAGGGCCCGATCCCATGCGTTACGGGCAGCCGCTAGCAGGTCCGGCGGGCAGTGCTCCGGCTGGATCCCTTGCGGCTTGACGCTGAGACCCTCGTACTCCTCCAGCGGGGTGTTGAACGCGGCGCGGCGGTGGTTGCGGATTACCCGAAGCATGTGCTCGCGGTTGCGCGCGTACCCCTCGAACGGCCCCTGCTCGGACGCCATTTCGGCCGAAGCAGCGTAGGACTCGCCGGTCAGAATCGCCGTGATCGCACCGCAAATGGCCAGCGCCTTCGGCGAGTCGTAGGGAATGCCCTGCCGCATGAGGATCGTCCCGAGATTGGCGTACCCCAAGCCCAGCGTTCTGAACACGAAGCTCTTCTGCGCGATCGCGCGGCTCGGGAACGAGGCCATCAGGACGCTGATCTCCAGCACGATGGTCCAAAGCCGGACCGCGTGCCGGAAATCCTCCAGGTTGAAGCGCCCGTCGGCAGTGAAGAATTCGCCCAGGTTCAGCGACGCGAGGTTGCACGCCGTATCGTCAAGGTGCATGTATTCCGAGCAGGGGTTCGACGCATTGATACGCCCGTCCTCAGGACAGGTATGCCATTCGTTGATCGTCGTGTCGTACTGAAGTCCGGGGTCCGCGCATTGCCAGGCCGCCCAGGCGATCCTGTCCCAGAGCTCGCGGGCCTTGACAGTCTTCGTCACCTTGCCGTCAGTCCGGCGCTTGAGCGCCCAGTCCCCGTCCTTCTCCAGCGCCTCGAAGAACTCGTTCGAGATCCGTACGCTGTTGTTCGAGTTCTGGCCCGACACGGTCTGGTAGGCCTTGCCGTCCCAATTCGTGTCGTACTCGTGGAACACAAAATGGGTGAACCCTTCCCTTGCGTACGCGTACATCCTCAGGATGTAGGCTTCCGGGACCGACGACTGGCGGGCGGCTTTGAGCGCTTCCCTGAGCGCGACGTTCTTCTCAGGGTCCGTCTCGACCTTCGTCTTGCCGTCCCCGTCCGGGACGTGGCAAGCCTTCAGCACGGCGTTCAAGCGCTGCGCGCAGATCTTCGAACCCGTGACCATGGCGGCCACCTTCTGCTCTTCGATCACTTTCCACTCGATGAACTCCTCCACGTCGGGGTGGTCGAGGTTCAGGCACACCATCTTGGCCGCGCGCCTCGTCGTCCCGCCGGACTTGATGGCGCCGGCCGCGCGGTCCCCGATCCTGAGGAAGGACATCAACCCCGAGGACTTGCCTCCTCCCGAGAGGGGCTCACCCTCCCCCCGCAGCTTGGAGAAGTTCGTTCCGGCGCCCGAACCGTATTTGAAGATCCGCGCCTCGCGGGTCCACAGATCCATGATCCCGCCCTCGTTGACGAGGTCATCCTCGATGGACTGGATGAAGCACGCATGGACCTGCGGGCGCTCGAATGCGTTCTTCGACCGGACGAGCTCGCCGTTAAGGGGATCGACGTAATAATGTCCCTGAGCCGGCCCGGTCAGCCCGTAGGCGTAGAAGAGACCAGTGTTGAACCACTGCGGCGAGTTCGGCGCCGCCATCTGACGGGCCAGCATATGGCAGACTTCGTCGTAAAATGCCGAGGCGTCCTCCTTCGTCGTGAAGTAGCCGAACTTCTTGCCCCAGTTGCTCCAGCAGCCGGCCATCCGGTGAAAGACCTGGCGCGCGTCCCGTTCGGCGCCCAGCACCGGCTTGCCGTCAGGCCCGGCAAGGACTTTCCCTTCAGACTCGACCTGGAGGATGCCCGCCTTGCGAAAATACTTCTGGGCGAGGATATCCACCGCGAGCTGGCTCCAGCGCTCCGGGACATCAATATTGTCCAGCTTGAAGACGGTCGAGCCATCGGGGTTCTTGATCTCGGAGGAACGCTTGACGAACTGAATGCCCTGATAGGGGCTCTTGCCCTTCCGCGTGAATCGGCGCTCGATCCTCACGTCAACCCTCCTTATCGCTGGTCAGCTCGTCGAAAATTGCAATCCGGCCATCGCGGAGCGACAAGCAGACATGCAAAGAAAAAGCGGATGCCTGATGAGACAGGGAATCCACTTATTCGATTGATATTATTGGTGAAAACTGGTTGTCGGGCAGGCTGTCCGGGACCTTGTAAACACCATGAGCCGCCATCAAATTCCCTCTGTATCGCCCGACAACGAGTAAGCCGGAAGGAAAAAAGCGGGGGGCACTATAGGCCTAAATCTGGGGTTTGTCAAGAGTGAAATATACAACATATTGTGGACAGGCGAGGACAAGCTGTGAAATGCAAAATCGGCCCATTGGAGCGGGTGAAGAGGCGGTTAGGTTGCAGTTATCAACAAGTGGACGGGTCTTGAGGGCGTCTCAGGGAGGGAGGTTGGCTAGAACATGAGCTGCCCTACTTTTCTGGTGAGCACCTCCACGTCATCGATCGGGACAAAGTGGTTGGCTATTCCCACCACACGCACGCGGACATCCTCGACGCTCGTAACGAACACGCTGAAGAGCCCGAAGTTCCGTCGCACGGTGTTCGAACGAAGCAGGCCGGCGATGACCTGTTGGCCTCTGGTGAGAAGCAGATTACGGATCACCTCACGGTCACGCATCGTCTCGGTCGGCCCCATCTGATCAAGCGCCCGGCTCAGCGAGGCTTCCAACAGAGCTTGGTAATCCTGGGGCGTCGGGTTCGTCCACGCCAGCCAGGCAGAGACCGTCAGCGCCACCACTACGATCGCCCGACCTGCATTGCTCATCCCACGCTCGCGCTCCCACTGCTCCGATCTGGCGGTACCCTGACAACGCATCATGGTCCCGCCATGAGGGCGAGTCAAGCATTCCCCCACGATGCAGGTTCTCGCCGGTTGTTTGACAATTCGACGCTTGTCGCCTATCTTCCGTCTCAGCCGCCCGCCGCGGCGCGATGCATCGAATCGGAAGAGGGAGGCTCACATGTACGTGTGGAGCAAACAGATCGTCATCGGGTTGCTGGCCGTCTTCGCGATCTTCTTCATGGTCTCTCTCGTGCTCATCCCATCTGACACGACGAGCAACCTGAAGATGCATACGACCTTCTGGATGGTGAGCAATCTGTACGGCCTGGTGATCTGGGTCTTCGTCTGGATGTTCGACCAGGCGCGGGTTCGGGCCAAGAACGTCTGGATCTGGCTGGTTCCATTCCTGTTCGCCCCGTTGCCGGTCCTCATGCTGTTCGTCCTGTACCTGCAGCGAAAACTGCCGGCATGACTGGCCGCCGTCCTCGACGGACAGTCGGTCCCCACGCGCTCCTGAAGACGGCCGGCCCTCCCCTGCATCACGGTTCATGACCACCCGCACGAAACTCTTCTGGGTGGCGGTTCTATACTTCGCCGAGGGTTTCCCCTTCGGTCTCCTCATCGACACCTTTCCGGTCTACTTCCGCATCCACGGGGTCAGCCTCGCCCAGATTGGCTTGCTGAACGTCATCGGCCTGGCCTGGATGCTGAAATGGATCTGGGCTCCCGCTGTGGACCTCTGGGGACAATACCGGTCCTGGATCGTCTGGTGCCAGGCGGCGCTGGCCGTCGTTTTGCTGGGCGTGCCGTCCATGGACCCGAGCCAGATCGACGTGGCCTGGTGGACGCTGCTCCTGCTGCTGGCCCTGCTCTCAGCGACCCAGGACATCGCCATCGACGCCTACACGATCACGCTGCTGGACAAACATGAACTGGGGTCCGGCAACGGAGTGCGCGTGACTGCTTACCGGGTGGCGTTGATCGTGGCCGGCGGCCTGTTCGTCGCGTTGGGCGGATTGATCGGGTGGAACCGGACAGTGATCGCCGCGGCGGCGGTGCTGGCGCTGTCGGCACTGATTTGTCGCCGGAGCCCCCTTCCGGTCGCACGGGGCGAGCTCGTGGAGCCACGGCCGGGCCGGCTGGCGGAGGCAGTGATCGCCCCGCTCCGCCACTTCCTCTCGAGGCCGGGTTTCGCCGGCGTGGCGTTGTTCATCCTGATCTTCAAGCTGGGAGACATGGCGCTGGGGCCGATGATCAAGCCCTTCTGGGTGGACCGGGCATTCACGCCAGTCGAGATCGGGATCGTGCCCGGCACGGTCGGGGCGATCAGCACGATCGCCGGCGCCCTGCTCGGCGGGCTGCTGACGGAGCGGTGGGGCATCTTCCGTTCATTGTGGGTGCTGGGGCTGTTCCAGGCCGGCTCCAACCTCGTCTACGCCTCGGCCGCCGCCCTTCCTCCGTCGACGCCCTTGATGTACACAGCGTCGCTCGTGGAGTCCTTCTGTGGAGGCTTGGGGACCTCGCCCTTCCTGGCGTTCCTGATGAGCCTCTGCAGCAAATCCCACCCCGCGACGCAGTACGCCTTGCTCAGTGCGATGTTCGGGTTGACCCGGGTCGTGGCCGGCGCGTTCTCCGGGTTCGCCGCGCAGCAACTCGGCTACGCCCCGTATTTCGGCCTGACCTTCGTGCTGGCTCTGCCGGCATTCGCCCTGCTGCCCTGGGTCAAGCGCTGGACCGATGACCGGTAATTACCTGCAGGCAATTAGGTTATCTGCCGAAACAAGGTGTCGCGTCACGCGACACTGCTTTACGGGGTACATCGCCACTGCCGGAAGGTATATCTGGCGCGGCACTGCCACCAAGTTTGAAGTCGGGCGCATATCGCGCCAAATGAGCGATCGGGGAGGTCAGCAGGGCTGGCCGTTGAAGAGGCAGGGCTTGTAGCGGGACCGATCGAACTCAATGTTCTCCTGATACACCTTCTCGTTCCCGTTCACCCCATCCCGCTCCGGGTCGTTCCACATCGTATGGTTCCACCAGTAGAACAGCGGGTGGGGCTCGGTGTAGTAGACCGGATTGCCATAATTGCTCCGCGCGTGCTCCAGCACGGAGCGGCCGGTGACGTAGTCCACGACGCCGTCGCCTTTCAGGGAATACAGTTGAAGAAATAGCCGCGCCTCGTGGTCGTAGAGCTCATCCACCTTCTTGGTTTCGTCGGGTTCGGCGGGAAGACTATCCTTGGCCCAGCCGGAGGGAGGAGTGACGAGCGCCAGGCCGATCGCGGCGAGGAGGAGCGCTTCTTGCAGCCCCTTCATCAGTGGACCCATCAGCCGTCCTCGCACCAGAAGATCTGTGGCAGATGACGAGGAGAAAATCTTATCACAAGGAGGACCGGCTCCGTCAATCAACGTGTCGCACGCCACTTGCCGCCTGCACGGACGTCTCCTATAATGGCGCCACGATGCAAGCTGTGAAGCCTAGGGCCTCGCTCCAGACGATCGGGTGCCGTTTGAACCAGGCCGAAACCGGCCTGCTCGCGGACCGGTTGAGGAGGGACGGCTATCATCTCGTGGAATTCGGGCAGCCAACCGATCTGCTCGTGCTGAACACCTGCTCGGTCACGGAGCAGGCCGAGCGCGACTGCCGGTATCTCGTCAGGCGGACGCTGCGGCATTCGCCCCACGCCTTCGTGGCCGTCACCGGCTGCTACGCCCAGACCGGCGCCGAGTCGCTTCGCCAGGTGCCCGGCATCGACCTG
>Ga0233416_10000101_pt1 | contig 23871 bp, 25 predicted proteins | sample Sediment_Towuti__2_FD_188638 | JGI IMG/M metagenome (GOLD analysis project Ga0233416, IMG submission 188638) | Sediment microbial communities from Lake Towuti, South Sulawesi, Indonesia - Sediment_Towuti_2014_0_MG | ecosystem: Environmental > Aquatic > Freshwater > Lake > Sediment | place... | reverse complement strand
CAATCCGACCCAGCTACCTTCGGCCATACCGGCGCCTCCCGTAATTGCGGCTCTACCGCCGGGCCTATCCCGACGGCAACCCGCGCCAACTTACGAGCGAGGCGCCGGGCACTCCATACGGTCTAGACATCCGCCATGGATATCCCTGAGGCCAAGCTGGAGCAGACGGACACTGGGCTCGTCCCGGCCACCGCAGGCTGGTTCGTCCTCAACGCACGAGACGCAAGATGGAACGCTCGCCGCGGTCGGCAGAGCGTGAGCTTCACCGGCAAGACCGAGTGGGAAGCCGACACGCTCTTCCCGATGTTGGGCGTCAATCTGGCAGTACTCGAGCCGGGCGAGGCGAACTCGACGTACCACTGGGAGACCGAAGCGGAGGCGTTCCTCGTCATCTCGGGGGAGGCGCTCCTTGTCGTCGAAGGACAGGAGCGGCCGCTAAAGCAGTGGGACTTCGTCCACTGCCCGCCGAAGACCGAGCATGTGATCATCGGCGCGGGGGGCGGGCCCTGCATCCTCCTTTCGGTGAGCTCACGGGAGAACCAGGCCTTCGGCCCGTACGGCGAGTACACGGCAAACGAGATCGCGCACAAGCACGGAGCCAGTCCCGAGGAGACGCAGGACGCGGAGCAGTGGAACGCGAACTGGCCTGAGTCGCGGCCGTCCCATTACCGCGAGGGCTGGCTACCGGGCTAAGCGGCGCAGCGCGGCGGGCGGAGCGCGATGGACTGTGGATGAGTCTCGCCGCCACCTCGGGATCGTCACCGCGAACCTCCTCGATGAACCGCTCCGCGTCCTCGCGGCGGATGAACGTCTCACGCGCGTCGCCGAGCGGAAAGTCTCGCGACAGGGGCGTCGTCGACGACGGCGTAGACGATCACGACGCGGATCCTGCCTCACGGGTTCCCGGGTTCTCCGCGATGCAGTAGAACGCTGTCTCTCGTCAGTGGTTCCTGGGACAGCGAGTAGCTCGGGCGGCGCGGCTCTAATGGCTCTCGATGCGTTCTACGGGCCGTAGCGGATCAGCTCGCTCGCTCCGACTGTTCTCGACCGGGTCGAAGAGCCCGGCTTCGAGCACCGCCGGAAAGTCCTCCCAGTCCCGGACGGTCTCGTTGCCGATAATCGCCGAGAGGCGCGCCGTCCACGGGTCGCGGTCGTCCCGCACGTTCCACACGAGCGCGAGTCGGCCGCCCGGCCGCAGGACGCGGGCGAGCTCGGGCAGCGCGACGTCGTGCTCGAACCAGTGGAACGACTGGGCGCAGGTGACGACGTCGGCCGAGCCGTCCGGAAGCGGGATCTCCTCGGCGCTCCCGGAGACAACGTGCACGCCGGGAACGGCGGCCTGGAGCTGCGCGCGCATCTCGTCCAGCGGCTCGACGGCCGTGACGCGGTGCCCGAGCGCGACCAAGACGCGCGTCAGCTTCCCGGTCCCTGCGCCGAGGTCGACGACGTCGCACGGCTCGTCCCCCACGAGCCAGCCAACCCCGTCTCGGGGTACCCCGGTCGGCCGCGCTCGTACGCATCCGCGACGTCGGTGAAGGCCGTGTACGGCCCGCGCACCTTCGGGTCGCGGTTGACGATCACAGCATGATCTCGGAGGCGCCGTCGCGCGTGCCGACGAGCCGCGGCACGACGTCGAGGACGCCCTCGCGAGCACAGAAGACGATGTCGGGCTCGAGTTCGGGCGCGTTCTGCACGAGGTTCCGCCCGCTCTTGGAGGCCCGGAAGGCGTCCTCCGCCCCGCTCCACGTGGCAACGAGCCGGGCCGCCGCCTCGGCCGCGTCCGTCCGCTCCCACCCGAGCAGCTCGACGATCCGGCCTGCGACGTAGGAGTCGTCGAGGTTCATCGTGCCCTGCACTCCGGCGCAGACGACGAGCACGTCCTCGCCGTGCGCGCGCGCCGCCGCGACGACCGCCGAGACGTTCAAGAGGGACGCGATCAGCACGCGCTCGCACCGCTGCGCGGCCGCGACGACCGCCCGTGTCCCGTTCGTCGTCGAGAGGATCAGCGTCGCACCTACCGGCTCGAGGTACTCCCGCGGCGAGTTCCCGAGGTCGAACCCGGGAATGCGGACGGCGTTCCGCTCCCCTCCCAGCACGCCCCCGCCGAGCGTCTCGCGGAGAACGCGGGCATCGTCCACCTCCGCGGCGCAGAAGACCCGCTCGTAGCCCGACGCGAGCGCCTGACAGATCGTGGAGGTCGCCCGGACGACGTCGACGACGATTCCGGTCGGGGCCGTTCCGGCCTCGTCCGGTGTGAACACGACGTCAACCTGCACGGGGGTACGCTAGCTGCGGTGGCCGAGCCCCTTCGCTGCTACAGGCATCCAGAGCGGGAGACGTACGTCTCCTGCTCGGAGTGCGGCCGCGGCATCTGCCCGGACTGCATGACGTACGGCCCCGTCGGCATCCGCTGTCCCGATCACGCGCGCGCAGGCGGACGCGCCTCGGCCTCCCGCCGCACGGCCCGAACGACAGCACGGACCCTCTCGGCACGAGGCCCGATCGTCACGCAGACGCTGATCGGGATCAACGTCGCCGTCTTCCTCCTCGAGCTGCTCATGGGCGGGAACCTCAACGGGACCGGGAGCTGGATCTACGAGCACGGAGCGCTCGTCTCGAGGTGGCCGTTCTCGTACGGGATCGGCGGCGTCACGGAAGGCGACTGGTGGCGACTGATCACGGCCCCGTTCCTTCACTACGGCCCCCTCCACCTGGGAATGAACATGCTCGTCCTCTGGTTCATCGGGCCGCCGCTCGAGGAGTACTTCGGCCACTGGCGCTACGCGCTCGTCTATCTGGTCTCGGGACTCGCGGGATCGGCGGGCGCGCTCGTGTGGTCGCCGAACGCGCTCACCGTGGGCGCGTCGGGGGCGATCTGGGGGATCATGGGCGCGGCGCTCGTGCTCGAGGCGCGCCGGATCTGGGTCTTCGGCGGTCAGGCGATGGGACTCGTCCTTCTCAATCTCGCTCTCACGTTCCTCATCCCCGGGGTCTCGATCGGCGGTCACATCGGCGGGTTCATCGGCGGCGCGCTCTGCGCGCTCGCCTTCTCGAGTCTTCGTCGGGCCCCGGCCCTTGCGACGCTGTCGATGGTGGCAGTGGGCGTGCTCAGCGTGGCGATCGCCGTGCAGAGCGTCGCCTAGACGGTCCAGCCAACTCGAGACGCCCACGTCTCCGCCTCTTCGAGGGCGTCCAGGATGAACCCGGTCTTCGCCTCGTTGTAGGCGATCCGGTCGTCGCGATGGCGGGCCGCGAGCTCGAGCTTCAGCCGCCCATAGCCGTCCCGCGTTGCCCCGTCCGCGCGCAGGAAATCGCGAAACAGGAGGTACTCGCGCTCCCGGTCGCTCCCCGCTTCGATCGCGTGGATGTGCACGGTGCGGGGGAGGTCGCCTGCGGGCCGGAAGTAGCGATGACCGGGATCCCGCGAGCGGAGCGCGACCCCGACGCTCCCAATCGAAGGCACGTACGCGGCTTCGTCCTCGACGTCCCGGACGGAGATCTGGATGTCGACGATCGGCTTCGCCACGAGGCCCGGGACGGCGGTCGAGCCGATGTGCTCGACCCCTGCCAGAGACCGCTGCAAGCAGTGCCGGAGCCGATTGCGCCACGCCGTGAACGTCGTGGCCCACTCCGCTCGGAAGGCGACGACCTCGATCGGATCGGCGACCATGCGCGCCCCGGTGTCCAGAACTTCCCAGCCCGGAAGCTGCAGCGGGATGACCTCGAGCGCGAGCCGGGCGCGCAGCTCGGCGTCGAGCTCCTCCGGCTCGATGCCTCGCGCCGCAGCCTCGAGCGCATAGCGGTCGACGAGCGTCGCTCTTCGCCCGAAGCGACCGTGGAGGCGCGCGAAGGCTGCCGACGGCTTGCCGAAGTCGTCGGGATCGAGGCCGACCTCGGTCAGCCGCTCCCTCAACCTCTCACGCACCGCGTCAGCCGCCGATGGCGACCGCGATGATCCCAGCTTCTCGGAGCGCCGCCTGCGCGGCTGCGAGGCGGGCAAGCGGCACGCGGTAGGGCGAGCACGAGACGTAGTCGAGCCCGAGCTCGTGACAGAAGGCGACGGAGCGCGGCTCGCCGCCGTGCTCGCCGCAGATCCCGAGCTTGATGGCCGGCTTCACGCCTCTCCCCCGCTCCACCGCGATGCGCATGAGGTCGCCCACCCCCTCCTGGTCGAGCACCTCGAACGGATTGCGCTCGAGGATCCCGCTCTCGAGGTAGTGCGTGAGGAAGTTGCCCTCGGCATCGTCGCGCGAGAACCCGAGTGTCGTCTGGGTGAGGTCGTTTGTCCCGAACGAGAAGAAGTCGGCCACCTCGGCGATCTCGTCCGCGCGGAGCGCTGCCCGCGGGAGCTCGATCATCGTGCCGCACAGGTACTCGACGGACGGCTCCTCGGCCGCGACGCGCTCGGTGAGCTCGCGCAGCCGGGCGAGCTCCTGCCTGAAGCCGACGAGCGGGTGCATGATCTCGACGAGCGGCGCCTCGCCCGTGCGCTCGTGCACCGCCTGCGCGGCCCGCACGATCGCGCGCACCTGCATCTCGTAGATCTCGGGGTACTGGAGCCCCAGGCGGCAGCCGCGCGTCCCGAGCATCGGGTTCGCCTCGTGCAGCTGGCGGATGCGCTCGCGCATCTCCTCGGAGGTCGCCTCCTCGAGCGGGGGCAGGAACTCGTGGAGCGGCGGATCGAGGAGCCGGATCGTGACCGGGAGGCCCGCCATCGCCTCGAAGATCCCCTCGAAGTCCCCCTGCTGCACCGGGAGGAGCCGGTCGAGCGCGTTCCGCCGCTCCTCCTCGTCGCGAGCGAGGATCATCTCGCGCACGATCGGGAGCCGATCCTCCTCCATGAACATGTGCTCGGTCCGGCACAGGCCGATGCCCTCCGCGCCGAACTCGCGCGCCTTCGCCGCGTCGTCGGGAGTGTCGGCGTTGGCGCGTACGCGAAGCCGCCGGAAGTCGTCGGCCCAGTCGAGGATCGTCCCGAAGTTCTCGTCGATCGAGGGCGGAACGAGCGGAACCGAGCCGAGCATGACCGTTCCCGCGCCACCGTCGATCGTAATGACGTCCCCTTCGCGCAGCTCGTGCTCGCCGACGCGCACGATCCCCGCCGCGTGCTCGATGGAGAGCCCCTCGCATCCGGCGACACAGGGCTTGCCCATCCCCCGGGCCACGACCGCGGCGTGCGAGGTCATGCCGCCATGGGCGGTGAGGACGCCGCGCGCATGGATGAGACCGTGGATGTCGTCCGGCGTCGTCTCCCAGCGGACGAGGATGACGGCCTCGCCTGCGCGTCCCTGCTCCTCCGCCTTGTCCGCGTCGAGCACGATCGCACCCGAGGCCGCCCCCGGAGAGGCGTTCAGACCGCGCCCGACGACGTCGACGCGCGCCGAGGGGTCGATCATCGGGTGCAGGAGCTGGTCGAGCTGGTCGGGGTCGATGCGCGCAACCGCCTCCTCGCGGGTGATGAGCCCTTCCTCGACCATCTCGACGGCGATCCGCAGCGCCGCGGTCGCGGTTCGCTTCCCGGTTCTCGTCTGGAGGAGGTAGAGGATGCCCTCCTCGACCGTGAACTCGATGTCCTGCATGTCGCGGTAGTGCGCCTCGAGCCGGTCGAGGGTGTCGACGAGCTGCCGGAAGGCCTCCTGCATCTGATCTTCCATGCGTTCGATCGGCTCGGGCGTGCGGATGCCGGCGACGACGTCCTCGCCCTGGGCGTTCGCCAGGAACTCTCCGAAGAGCCGCCGCTCCCCCGTCGCCGGGTCACGCGTGAAGCACACGCCGGTTCCCGAGCCCTCCCCCCGGTTCCCGAAGACCATCTGCACGACGTTCACCGCGGTTCCGAGGTCGTCGGGGATCTCGTAGGTCCGGCGGTAGACCCGGGCCCGCGGCGCGTTCCAGGAGTCGAACACCGCGCGGTACGCGCGGCGGAGCTGCTCGCGCGGCTCCTGCGGGAAGGGTTCCCCGGTACCGTCCGCGTAGATCGCCGTAAAGGTCGCGACGAGCTCGCGGAGATCGTCGGCCGAGAGCTCGACGTCCTGCGTGACGCCCCGCGCCGCCTTGAGATCCGTGAGCGCCTGCTCGAAGCGGTGGCCCTCCACGCCCTCGACGACCTCGCCGAACATCTGGATCAGCCGGCGGTACGAGTCGAAAGCGAAGCGCGCGTTTCCGGTGGACGCGGCGAGACCCTGTACGGCGACGTCGTTCAGGCCCAGGTTGAGGATCGTGTCCATCATCCCCGGCATCGAGATGGCCGCTCCCGAGCGCACCGAGACGAGCAGCGGGCTCGTATCGTCGCCGAAGCGCTTGCCGGTGCGCTCCTCGAGCGTCGCGATGTGCGCATCGACCTCGGCGTCGAGGCCCTCCGGAACCGTCCCTCCGCCGGCGAGGTAGGCGCGGCAGGCGTCGGTCGTGATCGTGAAGCCGGCCGGCACTGGGACGCCGAGCTGCGTCATCTCGGCGAGGCCGACGCCCTTGCCGCCGAGCAGCTCCCTGCCCCCGGACTCCTCGTCGAAGTCGTAGACGTAGCGCATCTCGGCGCTGAATCTACACTCGCGGCGATGCCCGGACAGATCCTGGCGATGGGCGGCGGCGGGTTCATGCTGGAGCCGAGCTCTCCGCTCGACGACTTCCTCCTCTCGCTCGCGTCGTCGGCTCGCCCACGCGTCTGCTTCGTCCCCACTCCGGCGGGCGACGCGGACCGCGCGGTCGCGGCCTTCTTCGAGGCGTTCTCGTGGCGGGAGTGCGAGCCGAGCTGCCTGCGCCTGTTCGGGACGCCGGAGCGCCCCGCGGATCGGCTCGCCGACCAGGACGTCGTCTACGTCTCCGGCGGAAACACCGCGAACGCGCTCGCGCTCTGGCGCCTGCACGGCATCGACCGGGCGCTACGAGATGCGTGGGAGCGCGGTGCCGTCCTCGGCGGGGTCAGCGCCGGCGCGAACTGCTGGTTCGAGTGCAGCGTCACTGACTCCTTCGGCGTCGAGCTCGGGCCGCTGCCCGACGGGCTCGGGATCCTGGCCGGGAGCTTCTGCCCACACTACGACGGCGAGGAGCGCCGGCGCTCCGTGTACCGGTCGCTCGTCGACGGGGGCTTCCCGGCCGGCTTCGCGGCCGATGACGGCGCGGCGCTCCACTTCGTCGGAACGGAGCTGCGCGAGGTCGTCGCGTCGCGGCCGGAGGCGCGGGCGTACCGCGTCGAGCGCGGCCTCGAGACTCCCATCGCCGCCAGGCAGCTGTGAGACGCGCGTCGGCGTACTCGCGGCCGGCGCCGCGATGCGGCCCGTTCCGGAGCGGGAACGGCGAGATGCTCCTCAGCGCCGTCCTCACCGCGACTCTCGCTTCCTCTCGGCGCTCGGAGCTCTCTGTCGCCCACGCCGCTCCTACCCGAAGCGACTCGCGAGCTTGCCGGTCGTCCTCCGCCGTGCGCAGCCCGAACTGAATCGCGTCGTCAGCGACGTCGGGAGGCGCGCGACCTGAGCTCCGCAGCCCACGCCGCCAGGCGGAGGCCGATCCAGATCGGCGTCAGGACGACGTAGAAGAGGACGTCGGCGACGAGGAGCAGAAACCACCAGAGCAGGAACCAGCGCAGCGGTATCCAGCCCTTTTCGCGGATGTCCCCTCGCCCTCCAGGGGGCGGTCGGAACCGATGTCGCAGCGGCGGCTCGCCCGGCACGCCGTACGGGCTCGGGCGTGGCGGCTCGCCGCTCACGCGCGCACGGCGCGCTTGCGGCGCTCGACGAGACGGATGATGCGCATGGCCGTCTCCTCGACCGACAGTTCGGAGACGTCGAGCACAGGGCAGCGCAGCCGGCGATGAAGCTTCGTCGCCTCGTCGAGCTCCGCGTAGATCGCCTCGAGCTCGGCGTAGCGCTTCCTCGGTGCACCCATCGTCTTGACGCGGGCGGCACGGATGTCCGCCAGCCGATCCGCGTCGATCGTGAGCCCGACGATCTTGCCCGGATCGATCTCGAAGAGCTCGGCCGGCGGGTCGATCCCGCGCACGACCGGCACGTTCGCGGCCTTGTGCCCGAGGTAGCCGAGGTAGATGGAGAGCGGGGTCTTCGACGTCCGTGAGACGCCGACGAGCACGACGTCGGCTTCGTCGAGACCGCGCCCGACTCCGTCGTCGTACTTGACCGCGAACTCGATCGCCTCGATCCGTTTGAAGTACGTCGCGTCGAGCGGCGCCCGCACGCCCGGGGTCATCCTCGCGGCGACGCCCGCCACCCTCGAGATGGAGTCGATCGGGTGCCCGAGTAGGTCGCAGTAGTGGACGCGCATTCGCCGGCAGAGCTGGCGCATCGCCTCTCGCATCGCCGGCTCGACGAGCGTGTAGACCATGACCGCAGGCCGTCCCTTCGCCTGCTCGACCGCGATGAACAGATCCTCCCCGTTCTCGACCCGGGGATGCCTGATCTCCTCGAAGGGCTGGTCGGGGAACTGCGCCTCGAGCGCGAGGACGAGCCGGGCCGCGGTCTCACCCGTCGCGTCCGAGACGATGTGGAGCTCGACCGGGATCCCTGCATCTTCGGTGCCGCTCATCCGCCGGAGGCTATACGGGCGGTTCGGCCGCCGGTGAGGCGCAGCAGGTCGGCGGGGGCGATCTCGAGCTGGAGGCCTCTCCGCCCGGCGCTGACGAAGACGGTCTCGAAGGCGACGGCCGACTCGTCCAGCGTGGTCGGGAGCCGCCTCCGCTGGCCGAGCGGGCTGATGCCCCCGGTCACGTAGCCGGTCGCGCGCTCGGCGTCACGGCGATCGGCGAGGGCTGCCCGCTTCCCAAGCGCTCGCAGGTCGAGCTGGGCGTCGGCGGGGAGGATCGCGACGCTCAACGCGCCGTCCACCGTGACGACGAGCGTCTTGAAGACGCGGCGCGGCTCGACGCCGAGCTTCTCCGCCGCCTCGAGGCCGTACGACTCGGCGCGCGGATCGTGCTCGTACGGATGCACTCGATGGGCGACACCGGCGCGCTGCGCTGCGGCGATGGCCGGTGTTCTCGCAGCACTCACCGTCCGCTCGACCGCATCGCGAGTAACGTCCAGGCGATGCCCGACGTCGTGACCATGGACAAGATCGTCTCACTCGCGCGCCGGCGCGGGTTCGTGTTCCCGTCCTCGGAGATCTACGGCGGGCTCGGCTCCTCGTACGACTACGGGCACTACGGCGTCCTGCTCAAGGAGAACGTGAAGGCGCGCTGGCTCGAGGCGATGGTGCGCGAGCGCGACGACATCGTCGCGCTCGACTCCTCGGTCATCCTCCATCCGGGCGTCTGGGAGGCCTCGGGGCACGTCGCCGGGTTCCACGACCCGCTCGTCGACTGCCGCCACTGCAAGCTCCGCTTCCGCGCCGACCACCTCGACCAGATGCAGTGCGGCGCGAAGCCGAGCAAGCACCCCGGCGAGGACGAGAAGTGCGACCTCACCGAGCCGCGCCGCTTCAACCTCATGTTCAAGACGCGCATCGGCCCCCTCGAGGAGACGGGGATCGACGCCTACCTCCGCCCGGAGACCGCGCAGGGAATCTTCGTGAACTTCAAGAACGTCGCCCAGATCGCCCGGCGCAAGCCACCCTTCGGCATCGCCCAGGTCGGGAAGGCCTTCCGCAACGAGATCACGCCGGGGAACTTCATCTTCCGCACGCTCGAGTTCGAGCAGATGGAGATGGAGTACTTCGTGCCGCCGGACGAGGCGGAGAAGTGGTTTCGCTACTGGGTCGGCGAGCGGCTCGCCTGGTACCGGCGCTACGGGATCCGGGAGAGCCATCTCCGCGTGCGCGAACACGAGTCCGGCGAGCTCTCGCACTACTCCTCGGCGACGAGCGACATCGAGTACCTCTTCCCGATCGGCTGGTCGGAGCTCGAGGGAGTCGCCCACCGCGGGGACTACGACCTGAAGGCGCACACCGAGGCGTCGGGGACGAAGCTCGAATGGGTGGACGGCGAGGAGCGCTACACGCCTCACGTCGTCGAGCCGGCCGCGGGGGTGAATCGCTCGCTGCTCGCGTTCATGGTCGACGCCTACGACGAGGAGGTGGTCGCGGAGCGCGAGCGGACCGTGCTGCGGCTCCATCCGCAGATCGCGCCGGTGAAGGTCGCTGTCCTCCCCCTCATCCCGCGGAGCGCGGACATGGTGGGCAAGGCGCGCGCGCTGTACGAGGACCTGCGGCGCGCGGTCGTCGCCGAGTACGACGACTCCGGCCAGATCGGCCGCCGCTACCGCCGGCAGGACGAGATCGGAACGCCCTGGGCGCTCACGATCGACGAGCAGACGCTCGAGGACGACACGGTCACGATCCGCGATCGCGACTCGCTCGCGCAGGAACGGATCTCGATCGCGGGCGCGCGTGCCTTCGTGCTCGACAAGCTCGCCGAGGATTGGAGGACGCCGAAGCCCGACTAGCGTCGGGCCCGCTCGAGCAGGCGCTCGTCGGGCTCGGCGAAGCCGAGCTTGCGGTAGAGGTCGTGCGCGTCGGCGGTGTGCAGAATCCAGCGGCAGCGCGCGAACGGGCCCTCGTCGACGCTGAAGCGGACGAGCTCGATGCCCAGGCCGCGGCCTCGGAACTCCTCGAGGAGGTAGACGTCGGCCAGGTACGCGTGGACGAGGCCGTCGGTGACGGTGCGCGAGAAGCCGATCTGGCGACCGTCCCGATAGAGCCCGACCACGCGCTGCGAGGAGTCGATCAGCGCGTCCTGGGCCTCCCGGGCTCGTCCCCGGGCCCAGTACGACTCCTCGCTCAGGTAGCGGTGCACGGCCACACGGTCGATTCGCGCTCGCTCGTCGTCGAGCTCGAACCCGTCGCCGAGATCGCGTCTCACGCGGTCAGGGTGCGCAGGCGGAAGCCGCCGTGGAACTCGTACGCGGCGACGACGACGGCGAGCGTGTCGCGCAGCGCGCGCTCGTCGATCCCGAGGGCGTGGGCCGCGGCGAGCGGGCTCCAGATGAGCGCGTGCAGCGCGCGAAACCCCCCGGGCGAGAGGGCGACCGTCTCGCCCGGCGCGCAGGCCGAGCACACCGCTCCCCCCGCCCGCGGGAGGTAGCCGACGAGCTGCTCGCTCGCACCGCACTCGACGCAGCCCTCGAGGTGCGGGACGTAGCCCGAGAGCCAGAGCAGCTTGAGCTGGAAGCCGAGGGCGAGTGGATCGAGCGCGGCGCGGCCGCGTGAACCGGCCGGGATCGCGTCGACCGCGGCCAGGAATCGCGTCAGCGCCTCGAACGCGCGCTCGTTCCGCTCCTCCTCGACGAAGAGGCGAAGCATCGCCTCCGCGCCCACGAGCCCGACGGCGAGCCGGTACGAGTCCTCGCGCAGCGGCCGGTGGGCGTGGACGAGCGAGACGCCCGTGACCGTGTATAGCTCGCCGGAGCCCTGGTGCAGGAGCAGCTCGGCGTGCGAGAAGGGCTCCAGCCGCGCCCCGAAGCGGGACTTCGTCTTGCGAACGCCCTTCGCGACGGCGCCGATGCGACCGCGATCGTGCGTGTACAGGTGGAGGACGCGGTCGGCCTCGCCGAACCGGAACGACCGCAGAACGACGGCCTCCGTCTTGAGCGTGCGCCCCGTGCGGGCCATGCGGCCAGTGTAGGCCGGAGTTCGGCTCAGATCACCCGCCCGGTTCCCCGATCGGACGGTGGATCCGCTCGACACGGGGCAGTGAGTCGGCTCGCCCATCCGCGAAGGGGGTCGGTGCGGCGGGGGACCTCGAGGGCAGCTACGTCGAGACCTGCTCGGGCGACCTGATGCCCTACACGATCGGAGGCGGAGCGCATTGTGGCCAGCCGCAATGCAGGTCTCGTGGTCACCGCGATGTGCCGGCCGCACGCGGTTCCTAGCCTCGGTGTGGTCATCGATCGATCCCAAGGAGGATCCACCATGCGCAAACCGGTCAGCACGGGGCTGCTCCTCGCGCTCGCTGTGGGCGTGGGGGTGGCCGGCGCGAGGCCGCCGGGAACGAACGGCCTGATCACGTTCGGGCGGTTCAACCCGGCGCTGGGCGACACGCAGGTGTACGTCGTCAACCCGGACGGGACGCACGAGCGGCTCGTCCAGGGCGCGACGGACACGGGCGAGTGCCCGAAGTGGTTCGCGGACGGCTCCCGCATCGCGACCTGCGGTTCGACCCTCGGCGAGTCGCGGTACATCAACCCTGACGACGGGTCGTTCAGCGACGTCGGGTCGATGCCGCCCGGCTTCTTCAACCCGTGCGGGTTCCCGTCACCCGACGGGTCGCTGCTGCTCTGCGAGACGTTCAGCGACGACGGCAGCCAGAACGGCATCCACGTGGTCCGCGCGTCGGACGGTGGCGGCTTCAGGCAGGTCACGTCGATCCCGGGCGGGGACGATGTCCCAAGCAGCTGGTCGCCGGACGGGAAGCGGATCGTGTTCCACCGCTTCGGGCCGGGCAGCGACGAGGGCGTGTTCGTCGTCAACGTCAACGGCACCGGCCTCAGGCAGATCCTGTCTCCTCAGGTCAACGCCGGCCCCGCGATCGACTGGTCGCCGCAGGGCAACGAGATCGTCTTCTTGCGGCGCCTGCCGGGGAGCCACAGCTCGCTCTGCATCTCGCACGCGGACGGATCGGAACTGCGCCAGGTGAACGTGCAGCCGAGCACGGCGTGCGGCGGCGCGAACGCGGATCCGACGGCGGACGGCTGTTTCGGCCCGGGCTGGTCGCCGGACGGGACGAAGATCGTGTTCGCGAAGGGTCAGAACGGCGACGTCGATTCCAACCTCTACACCGTCAACGTCGACGGAAGCGGGCTCGCGCAGGTCACCCATACCGGCGGCTCGCAGTCGCCCGACTGGGGCACACACGCGCTGGCGCGGTAGCCATCTAGGCGGCCGAGGCCGTCCCGCCCGGGCGGCCTCGGCCGATCTCGTCGTCCAGTGCGCCCTCCGGTCGAGCACGGCGGCGATCGTCGCGATGTCATCCATCGAGCCTCTTGCGGCGGCAGCCCGAGGAGTTCGGGCACAGGAACCCGCTCTGTGCTCACACGCCGTCACTCCCTCGCCGGCTCGACGCCTCGGGCTCACGAGCGCGCGGCGGCTCGAGCCGCGCCCCGAAGCGGGACTTCGTCGTGCGAACGCCCTTCGCGACGGTGCCGACCCGACCGCGATCGTGCGTGTACAGGTGGGAGGACGCGGTCGGCCTCGCCGAACCGGAACGACCGCAGCACGACCGCCTCCACCTTGACCGTCCGCCCCACCCGGCGAGTGGAGGCCGGAGTCCGGCTCGGGTCATCCGCCCGGCCCCCCGATCGGACGGTTGACACCTTTGACACGAGGGCGGAGAATCGATCCTTCATCCACGAAGGGAGGTCGGTGTGGCCTGGAACCTCAAGGGCGGCTACGTCGAGACCTGCTCCTGCGACCTGATGTGCCCCTGCAACATGTCGTTCGACCACGGCGCGACCTACGACTACTGCCGGGTGACTCTCGTGTTCAACATCGCGGAGGGCGAGATCGAGGGCACCGACGTCAGCGGCCTCAAGGTCGCGGCGATCGTCGACAGCCCGAAGGTCATGACCGAGGGCAACTGGCGCCTCGGCATGTTCGTCGACGAGCGAGCGACGGACGAGCAGACGGCGAAGCTGACCGCTGTCTTCGGAGGTCAGCTCGGCGGCCCGATGGAGGGGATCGTTCCCCTCGTCGGCGAGATGCTCGGGGTCGAGCGTGCTCCCTTCGAGGTCGTCGACGACGGCTTGCGCCACAGCGTCCGCATCGGGGACGCGATCGAGTTCGAGATCGAGGACATCGTGCCCTTCGGCATCGAGACGGGCCAGCCGGTCCGGCTCGTCGGCATGTTCCATCCGGCCGCGTCTGAGTTCAATGCCGCGGAGGCCAAGAGGTCGCGGATCGACGCGTTCGGCATCACGTACGAGGGGAAGACCGGGCTCTCCACGTCCGAGTTCTCCTGGGCCGCCTGAGCGCGTGATCGCCTCGGCTCACCAGCACGCGGGAACTCGCGGCGGCCTCGCGCCCGCGTTCGCAGCCGTGCGCGTCCGGCTGGGGCTCGTCGCGTTGCTCTTCGCGCTCGCGGCCGTCGGCTGGTGGTGGACGGCGGGGCAGATGGAGGGCATGGACGGGGGGCCGTGGACGGAGCTCGGAACGCTCGGCTGGTTCCTCGGCGTCTGGCTCGTGATGATGGCCGCGATGATGTTCCCGTCGGTCTCGCCGACGGTCGCGCTCTACTCGAAGCTCACCCGGTCTCGATCGCTCACCGCACCGCTCGTCTTCACGTCCGGCTATCTCCTCGTCTGGACCGCCGTCGGCGCCCTCGCGTTCGCGATCGCCCTGACCGGGGGCCAGCTGGTAGGCGACGTGCTCTCGTGGGATCGCGCCGGCCGCTGGGTCGCCGGCGTGACCCTCGCGGTCGCCGCCGTGTACGAGCTGACACCCCTGAAGGATGTCTGCCTCGGAAAGTGCCGGAGCCCGCTCGGCTTCCTGCTCGGCTCCTGGCGCGACGGGTTGTCGGGAGCGCTGAAGATGGGCGCGCGGCACGGCGCGTGGTGCGTGGGGTGCTGCTGGGCGCTCATGGTGTCGCTCTTCGCGCTCGGCGTGATGAGCATCGCCTGGATGGCGTTCGTGGCCGGGCTGATCGCGATCGAGAAGACGATTCCGTGGCGTCGTGTGGCGATCTACGGAACCGCAGGAGTCTTGCTGGCGCTCGGCCTGCTCCTGCTCGTCGCGCCGGACGCCGTCCCCGGCCTCACCGTCCCCGGAAGCGAGCCGATGTCGGGCATGCCCCACCCGATGGAGCCCTAGGACTCGCCTGCGTCACCCGCCCTCCGGCTGGCAGCGCGGGCAGAACCAGGTGCCGCGACCGCCGACGCGGGCCTTCGCGATGGGCGTTCCGCACCGTGGGCACGGCAAGCCGTCGCGGCCATAGACGCGGAACTCCTCCTGCATCGAGCCCGACGAGCCGTCGGGAGCCGCATAGTCGCGCAGCGTCGAGCCCTGGCGCTCGATGCCGGCGCGAAGGGAAGCTCTGATGGCTCGGTGGAGCCGCGCGACCTCCTCCGGCGTCAGCGCCTTCGCGGGCCGCAGCGGACTCAGCCGTGCCCGCCAGAGCGTCTCGTCCGCGTAGATGTTCCCGAGGCCGGCGACGACGCGCTGGTCGAGGAGCACGGCCTTGACCGGCGCCTGCCGGCGCGCCAGCTGCTCCGCAAGCCACGCGCTCGTGAACCGGGGCCCGAGCGGCTCGGGCCCGTTCTTCGCCGCCAGGTAGGGCTCCAGGTCGTCGGCCTCGAGGACGAGCCACGTTCCGAAGCGGCGGACGTCCCGGTACCCGAGCCGCGAGCCGTCGTCGAGCTCGAGCACCGCGCGCTCGTGGCTCACGGGCGAGAAGCCGAAGCTCCCGGTCATCCGGAGGTGGACGAGCAACCCCAGGCCGCTCTCGAGTCGCACGAGGAGGTACTTCCCGCGCCTCTCGACGCTGACCACGGTGTCGCCCTCGAGCTCCTCCGCGACCTCGAACAGATCGTACGGACGCGTCAGTCGCGGATCGAGGATCTCGACGTGCACGAACGTGCGCCCCTCGAGCCGCGACGCGAGCTGGGCGCGGATCGTCTCGACCTCGGGTAGCTCCGGCACGAGGGGGATCGTAGGCTTCCGTGCGCATGGCCCGAGAGCCGCAGACCTGGCACTACGGCCTCGTCGCCCGCTACTGGGCGGAGTTCAACGACGACTTCCGCCCGCACGAGATCCCCTACTTCCGGCGGTTCATCGAGGACGGAGGACAGCCGGCGCTCGACGTGGCCTGCGGCACGGGGCGGCTGCTGCTCCCCTACCTCCGCGCGGGGCTCGAAGTCGATGGCTGCGACGTCTCCGCCGACATGGTCGCCCTCTGCCGCGAGAAGGCCGAGCGGGAGGGGCACGCGCCGCGCTTGTACGTGACGCCGATGCACGAGCTCGACGTCCCGCGCACATACCGGACCGTCTACGTCTGCGGCGCCTTCGGTCTCGGGAGCACGCGCGAGCAGGACGCCGAGGCGTTGCGGCGCTTCCACGATGTCCTGGAGCCCGGCGGCACCCTGCTCCTCGACGCCGAGGTCCCGTACGCCGACCCGACCCACTGGAAGTACTGGCTGCCGGAGGAGCGGGTCTCGCTGCCGAGGCCCGAGGTCGCGCCGCGACGGCGGAAGCGAGCTCCGGACGGCTCCGAGTACGCACTGCAGTCCCGCCTGCTCGCGGTCGACCCGCTCGACCAGAGCATCACGCTGGAGATGCGAGCCGAGCTCTGGCGCAACGACGTCCTCGAGGAGGAGGAGACGCGTCGACTGGACGCGCGCTACTACTTCGTCCACGAGCTGCGACTGCTGCTCGAGCGGGCGGGCTTCTCCGACATCGTCGTCCACGGCGACCACGTCGAGGCGCCGCCCAGCGCGGACGACGAGTTCGTCGTGTTCGTGGCGAAGAAGGTGCGATCCTCGTCGCCTACGCCACGACGTCGAGGATGATGCCTCTCGGGGGCGGCGGCTCGTCGCCGATCTCGTAGGCCGCGAGCACGGCTGCGACGCCCTCGGAGGCGGACTCCTCGTCACGGGCGTGCACCTCGGCGAGGAGGCTGCCGGCGGTGACGACGTCGCCGCGCTTCGCGTGACACATGATCCCGACCGCGGGATCGATCGCGTCCTCCTTCGTTCGCCGCCCGGCCCCCAGCTCCAGCGAGGCGATGCCGATCGCGAGCGCGCCGAGCCACACGACGATCCCGTCCGCAGGTGCGAGCACCTCGCGGACGAGCGGCGCCGTCGGGAGGACGGAGAGGTCGGGATCGCCTCCCTGCGCCCGGATCCAGCGCTCGTACGCCGCCGTGGCCGAACCGTCGGCCACGGCCTCCTCGGCGCGTCTGCGACCCTCGTCGAGGTCGACACCGAGGTCGGAGAGCGCCAGCAGCCGCGCACACGCATCGAGCACGAGCTCCGTGAAGTCGGGCGGGCCGTTGCCGGCGATCGTGTCGACCGCCTCGCGGATCTCCAGCGCGTTCCCGACCGCGGCACCGAGCGGCTGATCCATGTCCGTGAGCAGGCAGACGACCTCGCGCCCCGCGCGCCGACCCAGGTCGAGCATCTGCTCGGCGAGGATGCGTCCCTCGCCGAGGGTCCTCTTGCCGTGGGCCCCGTCGCCCACCTTCACGTCGAGCACGACCGCGTCGGCTCCCGTCGCGATCTTCTTCGACATGATCGAAGAGGCGATCAACGGGTTGATGTCGACCGTGGCGGTGACGTCGCGAAGCGCGTAGAGCTTCATGTCGGCGGGCACGAGATCACTCGTCTGCCCGACGATCGCGAGACCGACGTCGCGGACCTGCGAGACGAACTCGTCGATTGTGAGCTCGACCCGGAAGCCCGGGATCGACTCGAGCTTGTCGAGCGTGCCACCCGAGTGGGCGAGGCCCCGGCCGGACATCTTCCCGAACGGCACCCCGCACGCGGCGACGATCGGCCCGACCGCAAGCGAGGTCTTGTCCCCGACTCCGCCGGTCGAGTGCTTGTCGACCACCCGGCGACCCAGGGCGACGCCGAGGTCGATGGTGTCGCCGGAGCGAACCATCGCATCGTTCAGTGCGTGCGTCTCGCGGCCGTTCAGGCCGCGAAAGTAGACGGCCATGCACCAGGCCGCCATCTGGTAGTCGGGGACGTCGCCGCGCGTGAAGCCGAGGACGAGCTCCGAGATCTCCTCGTCGGAGAGCTCCTCTCCGTCGCGCTTCCGCTCGATGAGCTCCGCGGGCCGGATCACAGCTCGATGAGACGTCCTGGGAGCTTCCGTCCGGGTGACGCTCCGCCGAGCCACGCGTTCACGGTGGCGCCGACGTCGGCGAACTCGCCCTCCTCGTGCAGGCGTCCTGCCGCGTTCCGCCCGGCCGCGTAGGCCAGGAGCAGCGCGTACTCGCGGGAGTGATCGGTCGAGGGTGTCGTCGGGTCGCAGCCGTGATCGGACGTGAGGATCAGCAGGTCACCCTCGCGCAGCGCCTCGAGGATGTCCGGGAGGCGGCGGTCGAAGTCCTGCAGACAGCGGTGGAAGTTGACCGGGTCGTTGCGGTGCCCCCAGAGCATGTCCGTCTCGACCAGGTTGACGAAGACGAGACCCTCCTCGATGTTCTCGAGGAGCTCGATCGTGCGGTTGATGCCGTCGACGTTCGACTTCGTCGGGAACGAGTCGTCGACGTCGCAGCCGGCGAAGATGTCCGAGATCTTTCCCACGCCGTGGACGGTGTTCCCGCCTTCGCGGAGGGTGGTCAGGTAGTTGGGGCGCCGGGGCTCGAGCGAGAAGTCGTGCCGGTTCGGCGTCCGCTCGTAGTCGCCCGGCTCGCCGGTGAACGGCCGCGCGATCACCCTTCCCACCGCGTGCCTCCCCGTGAGGATCTCCCGCGCCACGCGGCAGCCGTCGTAGAGCTCCTCGAGCGGGATCGTCTCCTCGTGCGCCGCGATCTGGAAGACGGAGTCAGCGGACGTGTAGACGATCCACTTGCCCGTCTCCTGGTGCTCCTCGCCGAGCTCCTGGATGATCTCGGTGCCTGACGCGGGCTTGTTCCCGAGGACGCCGCGCCCCGTCCGGTTCATGAACGGGTCGATGACGTCGTCGGGAAACCCGTGGGGGTAGGTCGGGAAGGCGTTCGGCGTCACGACGCCCATGAGCTCCCAGTGCCCGGTCGTCGTGTCCTTTCCCTTCGAGCGCTCGAGCAGACGCCCGGCCACGGCGGGAGCGCCCGGCTGCGGCGGGCAGCCCTCGAGCGGCATCACGTTGCCGAGGCCGAGCGCCTCCAGGTTGGGCAGGTCGAGACCCCCGACGGCGCGGGCGACGTTGCCGAGGGTGTTGGAGCCATCGTCCCCGTACTCCCATGCATCCGGCAACTCACCCGCGCCGACGGCGTCGAGCACGATGACGCACGCGCGGGGCACGACGCTATTCTACGGCCGCTTTGGACAAGATCCTCGGCTTGCTGCTCCTCGCTGTCTACATCGTCGCGGTCGTCGGCCTCGCGGCCGCCGTCACCTTCCTCGTGATCAAGATCTTCCCCACGGAGCGCACCCCCAAGAAGCCGGAGAAGCCGGACGAGCCGCCACCGCCGAGCGGCGGGGGCTCCGAAGGAGCGGGCCGGCTCTTCCGCAAGTCGAAGCGCGAAGCGGCGACCTAGCGCCCTGTTCAGCCGACGGCGGCGGCGAGCGCGTCGTCGAGCGGCGTGTACTCCATCCCGTGCGCCTCGGCCACGGCCTCGTAGGTGAGCTTCCCGCCGACGACGTTGACCCCACGCGCGAGCTCCGGGTTGGCCGCGATCGCACCCGCTGCGCCGAGATCGGAGAGCTGCTCGACGTACGGGAGCGTGACGTTCGTCAGCGCACGGGTCGCGGTGATCGGAACCGCGCCGGGCATGTTCGCGACGCAGTAGTGGATGACGCCCTCGACCGTGTACACGGGGTCGTCGTGGGTCGTGGGCTTCGACGTCTCGGCGCATCCGCCCTGGTCGATCGCGACGTCGACGAACACCGAGTCGCGCTTCATCGTCCCGAGCAGCTCGCGCGTGACGAGCTTGGGGGCCAGCGCACCGGGGATGAGAACCGCGCCGATCGTGAGATCGGCGTCCTGGATCGACTCCTCGATCTGGAGCGCCGAGGACATGAGGAGCTGCACGCGGCCGCTCAGGATCTGCTCGAGGGAGCGCATGCGGTCGACCGAGCGCTCGAGGATCGTCACCTGCGCGCCCATCCCGAGCGCGATGACCGCAGCGTTGAAGCCGACCATCCCGCCCCCGATCACGAGCACGCGTGCCGGCGCGACGCCCGCGACACCGCCGAGGAGGATCCCCCGGCCGCCCTTGGGCTTCTCGAGGTGGTCGGCGCCCGCCTGCGGTGCGAGCCGCCCTGCGATCTCGCTCATGGGGGCAAGCAGCGGAAGCGCGCCACGATCGGTCTCCACCGTCTCGTACGCGATGGCGGTGATCCCGGAGTCGACCAGCGCGTGCGTGAGCGGCTCGTCGGCCGCGATGTGCAGGTAGGTGAAGAGCGTGAGCCCCTCACGGAGGCGCGGGTACTCGGACGCGATCGGCTCCTTCACCTTGAGCAGGAGATCGGCGCCCGACCAGACGTCGTCGACGCTGCCGATGCTCGCCCCCGCGCGCTCGTAGGCCTCGTCCAAGAACGCGCTGCCGACTCCTGCACCGGCCTCCACGACCACCTCGTGTCCGCGCTGGACGAGCTCCCGAGCGCCGGCCGGCGTGAGCGCGACACGGTACTCCTGGGGCTTGATCTCCTTGGCGACGCCGATCCTCATGCGCGGGCGGGACTGTATCCGGTTTGCAGGTCAATCGGCGACGAGCACGCCGTGCGGCGTGTCATTACCCGCGGAGCGCGAGGCCCTCGACGAGAGCGCGCTCGTCGGGGCCGAGCCACGGCGGAGATCCGGCGCGCGCGTTCTCGGCCGCCCGCTCCGGCCGCGAGGTCGCGGGGATCACGAGGTCGACGCGCGGATCGGAGAGGGCCCACTTGAGGAGCGCCTGGGCCCACGTCTCGACCCCGAAGGGGCGGAGCGGCTCGAGCGCCCCCGCCGGCGGCCTCCGCCGGAGGCGCTCACCGCGCGTGCCGCCGAGCGGGCGCATGACGACGACCGCGACCCCGAGCTCCTCGGCGAGCGGCAGGAGGCGGCGCTCGCACTCGCGCTCGAACGGGTTGAGCGGGATCTGGACGGTGTCGAACCGCGTCGTCCGCAGCGCCCGCTCGAGCTCCTCGAAGGCGTTCGGGTTCCAGTGGGTCACGCCCAGGCGATCGACGCACCCTGCGTCCCGCTCCTGCTCGAGCCACGGGAGGTGCTCCCGCCAGGCCACGAGGTTGTGTACCTGCTCGATCTCGACGCGTCCGAAGTACCGGTTCTGATCGCGGTACTGCCGTCTGCCCTCCTCGGGGCTCGGCGTCCAGATCTTCGTCGCGATCGTCGTTCCGCCCCGGCGGCCCTCGAGCGCCGCCCCGAGCGACGCCTCCGCGTCCCCGTACATCGGCGACGAGTCCAAGACGCGGGTTCCGGCAGCCATCGCCGCGTCGACGACGGCTCGCGCGCAGGCGATGTCGCCCTCGAACGTCCCGTACGTTCCGAGGCCGACGACGGGCCCCAGGCGCCGCTCCTCCACCTGCGGCACGCTAGCTGCGGCACGGGACTCGGCAGTGGGTCACACTCAGGCCGACGACGAAGGAGGACTCATGTACACGTCAGGCACGTGGATCGTGAAGAAGGGCCACGAGGACGAGTTCGCCCGCCTCTGGCAGGCGAGCGCCGACGGGGTCTCGCTGCAGTTCCCGGGCATCACCTTCCGGCTGCTGCGCGACGCCGAGAACCCGCGGAGGTTCGTGAGCTTCGCGGGCGCTTGGCGAAACGCGGAGCAGATCGAGGCCATGCGGAGCCTCCCGTCCTTCCAGCAGTCGATGGCGGACATGCAGAGGACGCTCGAGTCGGGCGAGATCTCGACGTTCGAGCTCGCCGCCGAGATCAGCTGAGCTCGGCGGCGACCCTGCCGGCCGGCTCAGCGGCCGGCGAGCGCCTCGTCGATCGCAGCGAGCTCGTTCTCGCAGAAGCTGAGCCGGTCGAGCGCCGCGACGTTCGCCTCCAGCTGCGCGACGCTCGACGCGCCGACGAGCGTCGACGTCACGCGAGGGTCGCGCAGCGTCCACGCGAGCGCCAGCTGGGCGAGCGACTGCCCTCGCGCGGCGGCGATCTCCGACAGGCGCCGAAGCACGCCCCGCAGCCCGTCCGTGAGCGCGTCGCGTGGGAAGTAGGGGCTGGACGTCGCACGCGAGCCCTCCGGAGTACCGTCGAGGTAGCGGTCGCTGAGCAGCCCCTGGGCGAGCGGCGAGAAGACGATGCAGCCGATGCCGAGCTCGCCGACTCGGTCGAGCAGCTCCGGCTCGATCCAGCGGTCGAGCAGCGAGTAGCTCGGCTGGTGGACGAGGAGCGGCGTGCCCAGGTCGGAGAGGATCGCGGCCGCGCGGGCGGTCTCGTCGGCGTCGTACGACGAGACGCCGGCGTACAGCGCCTTCCCCTGGCGTACGGCCGCGTCGAGCGCGCCCATCGTCTCCTCGAGCGGGGTGTCCGGGTCGAAGCGGTGCGAATAGAAGACGTCGACGTAGTCGAGCCCGAGCCGGCGCAGGCTCTGGTCGAGGCTCGCGAGCAGGTACTTGCGCGACCCCCACTCGCCGTACGGTCCGGGCCACATGTCGTACCCGGCTTTCGTCGAGATCACGAGCTCGTCGCGGTACGGGGCGAGGTCGGTGCGCAGCAGTCGCCCCGCGGTCTCCTCGGCCGATCCGTACGGCGTCCCGTAGTTGTTCGCGAGGTCGAGGTGCGTGACACCGAGGTCGAACGCGCGCAGGACGATCGTGCGGCTCGTCGCGAACGGCCGGTCGGCGCCGAAGTTGTGCCACAGGCCGAGCGAGAGGGCGGGAAGCAGCAGCCCGCTCTGCCCGCAGCGCCGATACGGCATGCGGTCGTACCGCCCCGGGTCGGCGACGAAGGACACCATCCGGCGAGCCTAGCCGGAGCGCGGTGCTCGGGACGCCGGCTGCGCCGCGAGCGTCTGCTCGTCGGTCAGACGCCGCGCGCCTCGTCGACGAGCGCGAGCGTCACCTCGACCATTCCCTCGAGGTCGGCGACCGCGATGTGCTCGTCGGGCGTGTGGATCTCGGCCATGCCGTTCGCGAGGTTGACGCACTGCAGACCGCGGGCGTTGAAGACGTTCGCGTCCGCCCCACCCCCCGAGAGCGCGTAGGACGGGCCGTAGCCGACCCGCTCGAGCGCCCGCGCGGCGAGCCGCACCGGAGCGTCGCTCTCGCGGAAGCGGTAGCCGGGAAAGCTCGGGCGCAGCTCGCTCTCGACCGCGCAGTCGGCGAGGCTTGCGGCGAAGGCCGCGGTCTCGAGCATCTCGCGCGCCAGCTCCGTCACCTTGCGCTCGTCGTGCGAGCGCACCTCGGCGGTGAACGAGCACCACTCCGGGACGACGTTGCGGGCGCTGCCCCCCGTGATCTGCCCGACGTTCGCGCTCGTCTCCTCGTCGACGCGTCCGAGCCGGAAGTCGGCGATCGCGCGCGCCGCGGCCGCGATCGCCGAGCGCCCGTCCTCCGGAGCCATCCCGGCGTGCGCGGCGCGCCCGTGGAAGCGGAAGTCGAGGAGCCGCGCGTGCGGCGACCCGAGCACGATCTCGCCGATCGGGGTGCCCTGGTCGAAGACGAAGCCCGTCGTCGCGACGAGGCGGGCGTGGTCGAAGGCGTCGGCCCCGCGGAGCGAGACCTCCTCCTGCGGCGTGAAGACGAGCTCGACGCCCGCGTGCGGTCTCCCCTCGTCGAGGATCCGCCGCACGGCCTCGAGCATCGCGGCGATGGCCGCCTTGTTGTCGGAGCCGAGGATCGTCCCCGCCGCGTTCCGCACGATCCCGTCCTCGCCGACGACGGGGTCGATCGCGGCCTCCGGCGGGACCGTATCCGTGTGCGCGCAGAGGAAGATCGGCGTCCCGCCTCCTCCGTTCGTCGCCGGAAGGCGGCAGTAGAGGTTTCCCGTGTCGCCGTCGAGCCGTGCCGCGGCACCGTCCTCGTCCCACTCGAGACCGAGCCCGGTGAGGTATGCACCGACGCGGTCGGCGACGGCCCGCTCCCGCCCGGACGGGCTGGGGATAGCGCAGAGCTCGAGGAAGAGATCGAGGAGCGGGGAGGTCAGCGACTGCTGCACGCGGCGCATCCTACGGAGGCGGAACGAGCGCGCAGCTCAGCGGGCTGCGGTGCGGACGCCTGCACGCGAGCGCGCGCGCTCGAGCGCGGCGGCGACGAACTCGCGGAAGAGCGGCGCCGGCCGCGTCGGCCGTGACTTGAACTCGGGGTGGAACTGGCTCGCCACGAACCAGGGGTGCTCCGGGAGCTC
>Ga0233416_10000100_pt1 | contig 23948 bp, 27 predicted proteins | sample Sediment_Towuti__2_FD_188638 | JGI IMG/M metagenome (GOLD analysis project Ga0233416, IMG submission 188638) | Sediment microbial communities from Lake Towuti, South Sulawesi, Indonesia - Sediment_Towuti_2014_0_MG | ecosystem: Environmental > Aquatic > Freshwater > Lake > Sediment | place... | reverse complement strand
CAATCCGACCCAGCTACCTTCGGCCATACCGGCGCCTCCCGTAATTGCGGCTCTACCGCCGGGCCTATCCCGACGGCAACCCGCGCCAACTTACGAGCGAGGCGCCGGGCACTCCATACGGTCTAGAGGAGGGTTCCGACGCTCCGCTCGCGGGCACGGCGGACGGCCTCCGCTCCGAGAGCGACGTCCCACGCCGCCAGGCCGTTCGACTTGAAGACGACGATGTCCTCGTCCGACTGACGGCCCGTGAGCTCGCCGGCGACGACCTCGTGGAGCTCGTGCACCTCGAGCCAGTCGAGCACGCCTGCCTGAACCGGCTCCACGAGGTCTCCGGACTCGAGCTTCGCTTGCTCGCGCCAGTCGCAGCACACGAAGCGGGCGCGCTCGAGGACGGCGTTGTCGAGCTCGCGACGACTCACGACGTTCGCCCCGGCGGCGACGACGAGCGCGCCCGGTGTGAGCCACTCGCCGCGGAGGACGGGGTCGCGCGAGCTCGTGATCGTGACGACGACGTCGGCTCCGGCGGCATCGCGATGACTGTCCCCGGGCTCCGCGTCGACGAGCGCGCAGAAGGCCTCGAGGCGCTCGCGCGTGCGGCAGTACGCCGTCACGCTCTCCAGCCCGGGCACCGCGGCCCGAATGCAGGCCGCCTGCGTCTCGGCCTGATGGCCGCAGCCGAGAATGCCGAGCGTGCGGGCACCGCTTCGTGCCAGATGCCGCGCGGCAACCCCACTCGCGCCCCCCGTCCGCAGCCGACCGAGGTGGTCGGCCTCGATCACCGCGACCAGCTCCGTCGAGTGCACGTCGAAGAGGCAGACGACGAAGGAGGCTGCGCCTCCCGCCGCCGCGTAGAGCTTGCCACCGGCAAGCCCGAGCTCGGCGTCCGATGCGGCCATGTCTGCAAGAGCGCCGTCGGGAAGCCGCAGCCGCCTCCGCGGCGCGATCTCGACGGCGCCGGCGGCCATTCGCCGGAAACACGCCTCGATCGCGGCGACGGCGGCGCCGGGCTCGAGCAGCGCCGCGACGTCCGACTCGGTCAGGTACAGCGGCACGTCCTCGAGTCTACGAGCTTTGCGGAGACCGGCGACTGCGTCCGGTCCCGGGGGTGTGATCCGCGCTGGTACCAGCGTAGACTCGTCCTCCTGACGACCGACGACTACCTCGACCTGCGGCTCGGCGACTTCCTCGAGCGCCTCTCCGCGGACGGGCTCGCCCCGGGGGGCGGATCGGCGGCGGCGATCACCGTCGCGCTCGCAGCGAGGCTCGTCGTCATGGTCGCCCACTGCTCTCGGGCCTCGTGGGGGGAGGCGCCGGGGGTCGTCGCCCAGGCGACCGCGATCGGCGAGCGCGCCGCCGTGCTCGCGCGTACCGACGCAGCGGCCTGGGAGGAGGCGCTCATCGCCCTGCGAGACGTCGAGGCTGGTCACGGCGAGATCCCGCGACGCGACCTCGGGCTCGAGCGGAAGCTCGAGCGGGCCGCCGCCGCTCCGCTCGAGATCGCGGCGCTCGGGGCGGACGCCGTCGCGCTCGCCGCGTTCGCCGCCGACGAGGGCGAACCGACGTACCGGGCAGACGCAGCCGCTGCGGCAGCACTCGCAGCCGGAGCCGCGAGAGCGGCGGCACACCTCGTCCGCGTGAACCTGGGCGTGCGCGCTTCCGACCCTCGGCTGGCGAGAGCGCTCGCCTGCGACCAGGCCGCCAGCGAGGTCGTGACGCGGCTCCTCGACGCGAGGACCTGAGTCGTCGATGACGCGGCCCTCGACCCTCTCCGACGCCGAACTCGTCAGACGTTGCCGCGCCGGTGACGACGACGCCTGGAGCGAGCTCGTGGAGCGGTACTCACGCTACGTGTACGCGATCTGCGTCCGCGGATTCCGTCTGAGCGACGACGCTGCCGAGGACGTGTTCCAGGACGTCTTCACCCGCATCTACACGCGCATCGACACGCTTCGCGACGAGTCGGCGCTGCGACCCTGGATCGCTCAACTGGCGCGCCGCCGCTGTCTCGACGCCGTCGCCAAGGCCAAGCGGGAGCAGGTCACCGACACCCTCGCCGCGGGCGACGTCGACGTCGTCGCCGAGATCGACGAGGCCTTCGAGGTTCGCCAGGCGCTCGCTGGTCTCTCCGGGACCTGCCAGGAGATCCTCGACCGCTTCTTCGCCCGCGACCAGAGCTACCGGACCATCGCGGAGGAGCTGGACATCCCGTCCGGCACCGTCGCGAGCAGGATCGCGCGCTGCCTCGGCAAGCTCCGCGACGAGCTCGAGGGAAGAAACGAGCCGCGCGAAGGGTCAAGGGAGTAGTGACGCGGACGCACGACGAGGAACGGCTGGGCTTGCTGCTGCGCATCCTGCGCCCCGCCCCCGCGGGGTGGGTGCAGGCCGCGAAGGAGCTTCCCGGCGCTCGGCGCTCCCTCGACGAGCTCGTCGCTCGCGCCGACGCGGACGTCGAGCTCCGACGGGAGCTCAGCTCCGGCCTCCCGGCCGCTCTCGAGCGGGAGGGTCTCGACCTCGACCCCCGACTGGTCGCGGAGCTGCGGAGGCGGCTCGAGCGGCGCTGAAGCGCCCCGCGTCTAGAGTCCGCCGCGTGAACGGCGTGCTCGCCCACGCAGAGCACTCGAGCGCGCGAGCGCTCCCCGCGTGGAGCCTTCCGAGAGGCGCCGTCGACCGCATCTCCCTTCCCTCGACGTGGCCCGAGCGGGTCACCCGCGAATGGGCGCTCGGCGGCGCGACGGGCAGGAGCATCCGGGTCTGCATTCTCGACTCGGGCGTCGACGCGACGCACCCGCTGGTCGGCGAGCTCGAGACCGCGGTCGTGATCTCGCTCGGAGCGGACGACGAGGTGATCGCCTCCGAGGACGAGGAGGGGGACCTGTCCGGCCACGGGACTGCCTGCGCAGGCATCGTGCGCGCCCTCGCCCCGGAGGCCTCCATCTCGAGCGTGCGTGTGCTCGGGTCGAGCTCGACGGGTTCCGGCGCGGTCCTGCTCGGGGGTCTTCGCTACGCGGTGGAGCAAGGTTTCGACGTCATCAACATGAGCCTCTCGACCACGAAGAAGCCGTTCGCGGGGGTGCTCCACGAGCTCGCGGACAGCGCGTACTTCAAGCGCGCGGTACTCGTCGCGTCCGCGCACAACATGCCCGTCGAGAGCTATCCGTGGCGCTTCTCGTCCGTCGTCTCCGTCGGAAGCCACGAGGATCCCGACCCGCTCGCGTTCTTCTACAACCCGAACCCGCCCGTGGAGTTCTTCGGCCGCGGCGTGAACGTCGTCGTGCCGTGGATCGGTGGACGGACGCTCAAAGCCTCGGGGAACAGCTTCGCGACGCCCCATTTGAGCGGCATCTGCGCCCTGATCCTCTCCAAGCACCCCGAGCTGACACCCTTCCAGCTGAAGAGTGTCCTCTACCTGACCGCGACGAACGTGGGGGGCGATAGATGACCGACCAGCCCGAACTCCGGGCAGCCGTCGCCGCGGGTGTCCTCGGATCGGAGGGGGCCTTCCGCGCGCTCCTGGCGGCAATCGTCGACGTTGCCCGCTCGATCTTCGGCGCGAGAGCGTCCTCCATCCTCCTCCTCGACGAGGAGACCGACGAGCTCGTCTTCGAGGCGGTCGCCGGCGAGGGCGAAGGCACGCTCCTCGGTACCCGCTTCCCGGCAGGGAGGGGCATCGGCGGCTGGGTGCTGGCGACCCGGACCCCGCTCGTCATCGAGGACGTCTCGAGCGATCCACGCTTCGCGCGTGACGTGGCCGAGGACACGGGTTATGTCCCGAGCGGCATGATGGCCGCTCCGCTCCTGTACGAGGACAATGCCCTCGGCGTCCTGTACGTGCTGGACCGACCCGAGCAGTCCCTCTTCAGCCTGCAGGAGATGGAGCTGCTCGGCCTGTTCGCGAACCAGGCCGCGATCGCGCTCGATCTCCTCGTCAAGGCACGCCGTGCCGAGGCACTCCTCGGCGAGGGCGGGGACGACCTCGCCGTCGTCGCCCGCCTCGCGGCAGCGGTCGACGCACTCGAGGACTCCCGCCGCGAGGCGGGCCTGCGCCTGCTCGGCGAGCTCACACACACGCTCGGACCGTGAGAAGACCCGGGCGGCTGTACATCCCGCCCGGGCTTCCAGCTTCTCGATCGGAGTCGGCTACTCGACGACGTCTTCGACGACGTTCTCGACGACGTCCATGCGAAGCGAATGGCCCTCGACGTCTGCGTCGTGGGCCTCCACTGTCGCGTCCTCCACCGTCGAGTCCTCGACCGTCCAGTCGTGCCCCTCGACCTCGTCCTCGGTCGCCTTCCTGGCCCGCTCGTCTGACATGGATTGCTCCTCCTCCTTTCGAGCGCCACCCGCGCTCACTACCTACACGACGAACCACGCGCGAGAAATCTTCCCCGGTTCTCTTCTCTTTGACAAGGTCGAGTGAGATGCTCTCGCGATGCGGGTGAAGGCACGACTAGCGAGCTCTGGTGCGTCGTTCCGCGCCGTCTTCAGGAACAGGAACCTCCGCTGGCTCGAGCTCGCCTGGACGGCGTCGATCTTCGGCCACTACGCCTACCTGATCGCCGTCTCCGTCTATGCATACGGCGTGGGCGGCGACGCTGCGGTCGGGCTCATCTTCCTGGCCCGGCTCGTGCCGGCGGCGCTGGCGGCGCCGTTCGCGGGCCTGCTCGGAGACCGCTTCCGCCGCGAGCGCGTGCTGCTCGCCACCAACCTGACTCGCATCGCGCTCGTCACCGCTGCCGCGGTCGGCGTTCTCGCCGATGCCTCCCCCGGGCTCGTCTACGTCTTCGCGATCGCCGCGACGATCGCGAACACGCCGTTTCGTTCAGCGCAGGCCGCGCTCACGCCCTCGCTCGCCCGAAGCCCGGCCGAGCTCACCGCCGCCAACGCCGTCACCAGCGGGATCGACAGCCTCGCCCTCTTCGCGGGGCCGGCCCTCTCGGGTCTGCTGGTCGCGGTGACGAGCAGCGGGGTCGTGTTCCTCTTCACCGCGTCGCTGATCGCGGTCTCCACCCTCTTCATCCTGCTCCTGAAGACGGAGGCGGTCGAGCGCCCGCGGGGCGAGATCGAGAGTGCCACGATCGTCTCGGAAGCGCTCGCGGGCTTTCGCACGCTCGCGACGCATCCGTCGCTGCGACTGATGATGGGTCTCATCACGGCGCAGACTGCGGTTGCGGGTGCGGTTCAGGTGTACATCGTCGTCGAATCGATCGAAGTGCTCGGCTTCGGACGAGGAGGTGTCGGATACCTCAACGCGGCGATCGGCGTGGGGGCGTTCATCGGAGCGCTCGTCGCTCTCTCGCTGACGGGGGCACGCAGGCTCAGTCCCGCGTTCCTGATCGGCCTCCTGTGCTGGGGATTCCCCCTCCTGGCGCTCGCGCTGTGGGCCGAGCCAGCCCTGGCCATCGTCTTCTTTGGAGTCATCGGGGTGGGGAACGCCGTCTCAAGCGTCGCCGGCAACACGATTATCCAGCGCACGGTCCCCGACGAGGTCCTGGCGCGGGTCTTCGGCGTCATCCAGATGCTGGTGCTCGCCTCGATGGGGGTCGGCGCAGCACTCGCGCCGGGCGTGATCTCCCAGCTCGGTATAGAGGGAGCCTTGATCGCCACAGGCCTCGTTCTTCCGGTGCTCGTGCTCGTGTCGTGGTCTCGCATCTCCCGCATCGACGCCGCTGCCGAACCACCACGGGCGGACGAGCTCCGGATCCTCGTCTCGGTTCCTATCTTCGCGCCACTTCCCGGAACGTCGATCGAGAGCCTCGCCGCACGCCTGATCCCGCTTCGCGTCGATCCAGGAACCGTCATCGTGAGAGAGGGGGATCCGGGCGACCGCTTCTACATCCTCGCCGAAGGGACGGTCGCCGTCTCGGCGGAGGGCTCACGGCTCCCGGATCTCGAGGCCGGGGAATACTTCGGCGAGATCGCCCTCATCCGCGACATACCGCGAACGGCGACGGTGACGGCGAAGACGAGAGTCGTTCTCTACGCGCTCGACCGAGACGACTTCCTGGCCGCGGTAACGGGGCACGCACCCAGCGCAGAGGCCGCCGAGGAGGTCGTCAGCGCGCGGCTCGCGGCGGTGCCCGACGAACGGGGCATCCCGCTCGGCTGAGCGGGTGCGCGCAGTGCGCCCGGCATGATTCGAACATGCGACCTCTGCCTCCGCAGGGCAGCGCTCTATCCCCTGAGCTACGGGCGCGGGGAAGCCAAGTCTAGCTGCCTCACCGAGCGATCCCCGAGCCGCAGAGTTGCCTCGCTCGGGACCTCGACCCGGACGTACGCGAGCGCCACGACGTGCGCTCCCTCTCGGGCCGCGCTCGTCACCCTTCCCACCGCCTTTCCGTCGAACATGAGCTCTGCGTCGTACGCCGGGAGGTCGGTGCCCTCGATCTCGAGCACCCGCAACGAGCGATTGACGCGGCCGCGGTAGTGCTGGCGAGCAATCGGCTCCTGTCCCGGATAGCACCCCTTCTCGAAGTCGATCGCCCGCTGCTCGAGCCCGGCCTCCGCCGGGAGCACTCGGTCGTCGAGCTCGCGCCCGAACCGCGGAGTGCCCGCACGGATCCGGAGCAGCTCGAGCTCGTCGTCCGCGATCGTGGGCTCGAGCTCGGGGTCGAGCACCTCGACCGCCGGCGTACCGAAATCCTGCGTCGGGATTCCGTCGGCCTCACCCAGCACGACCACGGACCCGTGGGACTCGAGCTCGACCTCGCACTTGGCCGCGAACCGCGCCCGCAGCAGTGCGGAGCGCACGCGCTCCCCGAGGCCGGGCTCGGTGAGGAGCAGGAAGTCCTCCACCGCACGCCGCAGCACGACGAGCGGAGCGATCACGCGCGCCTTCGGGGTGAGCAGCAGCGCCTCGCAGACATCCCCGATCGCGAGCGCCTCGACGTCGTTCGAGACCATCGCCTGCAGGTGTCTGGCCGCGTCGGGCCCGCTCACAGCGACGAACTCCCTCGGGCGGCGGGCGACGCGTAACGCTGTGACGGCCATTCGGGACTAGAGGGTGATGTCGGTCAGCTGTCATCCGGCTGCGAAGCAGCCGCCTTCGGGGATCGCCGCGCCACCAGCACATCCGCGCGAGCGGATTGCCCGTGTCGCGCACCAGTAGTGTTGCAGCATGTTCCGCGGCCGGGCCGAGAGGAAGGTCGTCGAGGCGGGATACGACCCCGCGCGGCTCCCACCGGGCCAGTACCTCACGGAGAAATGGCCCGTCCTCCACGCCGGCTCGATCCCGGAGGCCGAACTTTCGACCTGGGACTTCTTCGTCTCGGGCGAGGTCGAGAACCCGATCAGGATCTCATGGGGGGAGTTCGCGACGCTTCCGCGCACGAGCCACACCCAGGACATCCACTGCGTCACGCGCTGGAGCCGCTTCGACGTCACCTTCGCAGGCGTCCACTGGAGCGCGCTCGAGGAGCTCGTGAAGCCGCTCCCCTCCGCGCGCTTCGTCGTCGCACACGCCGAGCAGGGGTACACCGCGAACGTCCCGATCGAGTTCCTGCGCGACCCGCTCTCGCTCCTGGCGACCCACGCGGACGGCGAGCCACTGACGCCGGAGCACGGCTGGCCCCTCCGGCTCGTGATTCCTCGCAAGTACTTCTGGAAGAGCGCCAAGTGGCTGCGCGGGATCGAGCTGACGGCGGACGACCGGCCGGGGTTCTGGGAGCGGTACGGCTACCACAACCACGCCGATCCGTTCCGTGAGGAGCGATACGGCTTCTGATCCGCCGCCGAATTCCCCCGAACGGGGGACGAGCCGGCCGGCCGTTCTGACGACAACCTGACTACCCAATCCTCCCCAGTTCTTCCCCCTCTAAGCGGCCGCCCCAGCGGCCGCTTTCTTTTCCGGGGAGTGATCGTCCCTCAGAGCCACGAAGGGCCGGCGATGCCGGCCCTTCGCTCGTTGGGGGTAGGGGGGACTAGAAGTCCATCCCGCCGCCCGGCATACCCGCCGGCACGGCCGGCTGCTTATCCGGGATCTCGGCGACGACCGCCTCGGTCGTGAGGATGTTCTTCGCGATCGACGCCGCGTTCTGGAGTGCCGAGCGGGTGACCATGGTGGGATCGATGATCCCGCTCTTGACGAGGTCCTCGATCTCGCCCGTCTCGACGTTCAGACCCTCACCCGTGCTCGCGCCACGGACCTTGTCGACGACGACCGAGCCCTCGAGGCCGGCGTTCGAGGCGAGCTGGCGAACCGGCTCCTCCAGCGCGCGGACGATGATCTGCGCACCGGTCTTCTCGTCGCTCTCGAGTGCGTCGACGGTCTTCTTGATCGCGTCCGCCGCATTCAGGAGCGCGACTCCACCGCCGGGGACGATGCCCTCCTCGAGCGCGGCGCGCGTCGCCTGGAGGGCGTCCTCGACCCGGTGCTTCTTCTCCTTCATCTCGGTCTCGGTGGCCGCGCCGACCTTGACCACCGCGACGCCGCCCGACAGCTTCGCGAGGCGCTCCTGGAGCTTCTCGCGGTCGAAGTCGGAGTCGGTGTTCTCGATCTCGGACTTCAGCTGCTTGATCCGGGCCTTGATCGCCTCGGAGTCGCCGGCGCCGTCGATGATGGTGGTCGTGTCCTTGTCGACGACGATCTTGCGGGCCTTGCCGAGCTGCGAGAGCTTCGTGTTCTCGAGCTTGAGGCCCATCTCCTCGGTGATGACCTCGCCTCCGGTGAGGATGGCGATGTCCTCGAGCATCCGCTTGCGGCGGTCACCGAAGCCCGGCGCCTTGACGGCGACGGCGGTGAAGGTGCCGCGGAGCTTGTTGACCACGATCGTCGCGAGCGACTCGCCCTCGACGTCCTCGGCCACGACGAGCAGCGGCCGGCCGGCCTGGATCACCTGCTCGAGCACGGGAAGGAGATCCTTGACCGCACCGATCTTCTGATTCGCGATCAGGACATACGGCTCGTCGAGCACGGCCTCCATGCGCTCGGCGTCGGTGATCATGTAGGGCGACAGGTAGCCCTTGTCGAACTGCATGCCCTCCGTGAACTCGAGCTCGAGGCCGAACGTCTGGCCCTCCTCGACGTTCACGACGCCGTCCTTGCCGACCTTCTCGATCGCGTCCGCGATGACGTCGCCGATCTCGCGCTCGCGCGACGAGATGGTGGCCACCCGGGCGATGTCCTCCTTGCCGTTGACCTCGGTCGACTGATCCTTGAGGTTCTCGACGACCGCATCGACGGTCTTCTCGATGCCGCGCTTGAGCGCCATCGGGTTCGCGCCGGCCGCGACGTTCCTCAGACCCTCGCGAACGATCGCCTGAGCGAGCACGGTCGCGGTCGTCGTGCCGTCGCCGGCGACGTCGTTGGTCGCGGTCGCGACCTCGCGGACGAGCTGCGCGCCCTGGTTCTCGAACGGGTCCTCGACCTCGATCTCGCGGGCGATGGTGACACCGTCGTTCGTGATCGTCGGCGCGCCGAACTTCTTGTCGAGGACGACGTACCGGCCCTTGGGGCCGAGGGTCACCTTCACCGCATCGGCGAGAACGTTGACGCCGCGCTCCAGCGAGCGGCGTGCCTCTTCGTTGAACTTGAGCTCCTTGTGAGCCATGTCTCTCTGGTTCCTCCTTCGCTTCCTAGACCGCTGCCCGGTCGCCGACGACCTTGGCGAGGATGTCCGACTCCCGGAGGATCAGGACCTCCTCGGCACCGACCTTGATCTCCGTCCCGCCGTACTTGGAGAAGATCACGATGTCGCCCTCGTCGACGTCCATCTTGATGTAGTCCCCGTCCTCGTCACGAGCGCCGGGGCCTACGGCGAGCACCTTGCCCTTCTGCGGCTTCTCCTTGGCCGTGTCGGGCAGCACGATGCCGCTGATCGTCGTCTCTTCCTCGTCGAGGACCTCGACGATGACGCGATCACCGAGAGGCTGCAAATCCATTCGACAGTCCTCCTTACAGGGTTTGTGACACTCCTGGCACTCTCAGACTGAGAGTGCCAGGGGCCACACTAGCACGCTGCAGCCTCCTCGCCAAGCCAATCTGCGCCGCAAGGGACACCCGTCCTCGCAACATCTCATCTGTAGGTGTCACAAAGTGCCGGACGCGTGCGGCAGTCGCCGACTACCCGCGGCATCCGCGCCGTCCGCTCACGAGGCTCCAGGCCGGAACCGCGCCTGGAGTCCGGGCACGACCCTCACTCGGGGTATCCGTACGGGCCGCGTGTGTCGGCACGCCCGGGTAGGGGGCGGAACCGGCCCGGGCTCAAGCGCTCGACCTCCCCTCGCCGAACAAGTCTGCTGATCACGGCCTCGACGCTCTGGCGGTGGTGCACCGCCGTGCTCGAGAGCCAGCCGCGGACTCGGAGCTCCTCGTGGAGCTCCGCTGCGCTCCACACCCGCGCGGCGTCCTCGTCCAGCAATCGGCGGAGGGCGCTGACGCCGGTCGGGCGGCGACCCCCGCCGCCTCCCCGTGCACTGGCAGCTCCCGACGAGGAGGCGGCCCACGCTGCATCGCGGAGCCTCCGGATCTTGCGCTCGAGCTTCTCCGCCTTGCGCCGCGCCCGCGCCTCCTTCCGTCGGAGGCGCTCGGCCTCCGCCTCGAGCTTGTCGAGCCGCGGGGTGTTTGGAGGGCTCTCCAAACGTCGAATGCGTTCGGTTTGGATCACGTCTCCAAAACTACACCGGCGACCCGACGACAGAGCTCCTCTTCCCGGATCCAAACGGCCGCCAGACGTTTGGGCGTCGACACCGACGAGACCGAGCCCCGGGCCCGTGCGGAGGACGGGCACGCACACGCTGCGACTGTTACAACGTCGCGGTGCGGCGGGAGTTCTCGGCAGGCGTCGTCCTCGTTCGCCGGATGCGGGGGCGCTGGTGGCTTGCCGCAGTCCACCCGAGGGGCCGGCGGGAAGGTGTCTGGGCGCTGCCGAAAGGCCTCGTCGAGCCAGGCGAGCACCCCTCCGACGCCGCGCTCCGCGAGGGCCTCGAGGAGACCGGCGTCTCGGGCCGCCTGGTCGAGAAGCTCGGCGACGTGCGCTACGTCTACACGTGGGAGGGCGAGCGTGTGTTCAAGGTCGTCAGCTTCTACCTCGCCCGTGCTCGGCGCGGGCGTATCGGCGAGCTGCCGGCGGGGATGGCGCTCGAAGTCGCGGAAGCGCGCTGGCTCCCCCTCGAGGACGCTCGACGACTGCTCGCGTACAGGGGCGAGCGGGACATGGCGACGAAGGCGCTGGAGGCCCTCGCGGGCAAGCCTCTATAGTTGCCCCGCCCCGTGCCGACCTTCGCCCTCAACTTCTACAACCCCGCCGTCGCCGAACAGCTTCGGACCGGGCGCAAGACCGCGACCATCCGCCTCGGCGACAAGTCTGCGAAGTACAAGAAAGGCATGATCGTGACCGTGCTCTGCGGCGCGCGCTACGGCCAGCGCGAGCGCATCTTCGACGCCGTCATCGACAAGGTCGAGGTCAAGCGGCTGGCCGAGCTGTCGCCACGCGAGATCGAGCACGACAATCCGCAGATCCGACGCGTCGACGAGATGGTCTGGTTCCTGTCGCAGCTGTACAACCGCGAGGTCGCTGACGACGAGATCGTCACCGTCATCCGGTTCTCGCAGATCGTCAACGGCTGAGGCGCGCTCACCCGAGCCAGAGCACGAGCGCGACGACGACTCCCACCGTGCCGACCGTGAGTGCGAGCTTGGCAGTTCGCGGAAGCGCCTTCAGCCGGTCCCAGAGCCGCGCGACAGGGGCATAGAGCCGAGCGGCCCAGTCGTACTCCAGCGCGAGGAGCCGAAGGCCGAAGAGCAGCAGAGGAAGCCCGAGCTCAGGAAGCGGCACGAGCAGCAGCGCGCCGCCGACCCCCGCGAGGCCGCCTCCCACGACGGTGAGTGCGCGTACGGCGTGCGAGCGGTGGCGATGCCGCTCGCGGGCGAGCTCGAGGCGCGACGGCGCATCAGGTCCCGTCATCTCCCGGGGCGCCTGATGGAGACACCGAAGAGCTCGGGGTCGCGCACGGGCGCGTGGCACTCCTCGCACACGACCGCGAAGGCCGACGCGATCGGCGCGTCACAGGCGGGGCAGCGGCGGCGAACTTCTCCGCCGCACTGTGGGCACGCCCCGGGCAGCGTGTCCTCGTCCGCCAGGAAGTAGCGCAGGGTGTGCCCGCAGGCGAGGCAGAAGGCGACCCAGTCGCCGAGTACCCTGCGGCGCTCCTCCTGGATCCAGTTCCGGCGAGGCTTCGACACGGTGGCCGCGCACTCTAGCCCCCGCCCGAGCCCGCGAATGGCGCCGTCGCGGGCCTCCGTCATCGCGTTCGAGCTCGGCTTCCCGCACTACCCCTATCCCCGCGTGCGCTCGCGCGCGTCGGGGGATCGCTGACCCCGCGCAGCCGAGGTGGCGACGGACGCTGCCGTTAGAGTGAGGTGACTCGAACTCGACGACGGGAGATTGCATGGCCGTACGTGAAGCCGAGCCCGTGGCCTCGCTCGACGAGGTCAGGGAGGTGGGACTCGACCGCGAGGATCTGCTTGCTCTCTACCGCAGCATGCTGATGACACGGGGGATCGAGGAGCGCGGACACATCCTGTACAAGCAGGGCAAGATCCCGGGCTCCTTCTACACCGGTCGCGGCAACGAGGCCGCTGCCGTCGCGATCGGGACGGCGATGGGCCCAAACGACGTCGGAGCACCGCTCCACCGCGACATGGGCGTGCACGTGACCCGCGGCGTCGAGCCGTGGCGCATCTTCGCTCAGTACATGGGCCGCGAGGACGGGCCGACTCGAGGCCGTGACGGGAACGTGCACATGGCCGTCGCCGAGCTCGGCCTGCATGCGATGGTCTCGCACCTGCCGGCGATGCTCCCGGTCGCGACCGGGATGGCGCTCGCCTTCAAGGTGCGGGGGGATCACCGCGTGGCGCTCGGGTGGTTCGGGGAGGGCGCCGCCGCTCGTGGGGATACGCACGAGAGCATGAATCTCGCCGGAGTCCGCCGACTCCCGATCGTCTACGTGTGCGACAACAACCAGTGGTCCTACTCGACTCCGACCTACCTCTCGTATCCCGTCGAGCACATCGCGGATCGGGCCGCCGCCTATGGCTTCGAAGGGGTCGTGGTGGACGGGACGGACGTCCTCGCCGTCTACCGCGAGGCGCGGCGTGCGATCGAGAAGGCACGCGCAGGAGGTGGCCCGACCTTGCTCGAGTGCCTGACGCTGCGGATGGAGGGGCACGCCGTCCACGACGACGCGTTCTACGTCCCGAAGGAAATGTTCGAGCGCTGGGCCGAGAGCGACCCGATCGAGCGCTTCCGGGCGTGGCTGTACACGAACGCTGGTCTGGGCGAGGACGAGGAGATGGAGATCACGTCGTCCGTCAAGCGACTGCTGAACGAGGCGCTCGAGCGCGCCGAGGCCTCGCCGTCCCCCGATCCGACGAGCCTCGCGCACGGTGTGTTCGCCAGCCCCGAGGATCTCGACACCCCTCACCACAAGTGAGCCCGAGAGACGATGGCTGAGATGACGTACATCCAGGCGATCTCCGACTCGCTCCGGATCGAGATGCGACGCGACCCGCGGGTCTTCGTCCTCGGTGAGGACGTCGGGGTCTACGGTGGCGCGTTCAAGGTCTCGCTCGGGTTCCAGGAGGAGTTCGGCCCCTGGCGCGTCATCGACATGCCGCTCTCCGAGACCGCCATCGTCGGGAGCGCCACCGGCGCTGCCTTGATGGGACTGAGGCCCGTTGCGGAGATGCAGTTCGCCGACTTCGTCTCGTGCGCCTGGGATCAACTGGTCACCGTCGCCGCGAAACAGTTCTTCCGAGCACGCACGCCGATCCCGATCGTCGTGCGGCTGCCCTCGGGGGGCGGCTTCTCGGGCGGTCCGTTCCACTCGCAGAACCCGGAGAGCTCGTTTGCCCACATTCCCGGTCTCAAGGTGGTCTGCCCCGCCACGCCGCACGATGCGAAAGGGCTGCTCGCCACCGCGATCGAGGACCCCAATCCCGTGCTCTTCTTTGAGCACAAGCACCTCTACCGGCGCATCAAGGGCGAGGTCCCCGAGGAGCGGTACACGGTGCCCCTCGGAAAGGCCTCCGTCCACCGGCCCGGCGACGATGCCGTGGTCGTGACCTGGGGTGCGATGGTGTACACGGCGGCGGCGGCTGCCGAGGAGCTCGCGAAGGACGGGCTCGAGACAGAGGTGCTCGACCTGCGGACGCTCGTCCCTTGGGACAAGGAAGCGGTGCTCGAAAGCGTGGAGCGCTGCTCCAAAGTCCTCGTCCTCCACGAGGACACGCGAACGGGAGGTTTCGGCGCCGAGATCGCCGCGACGATCGCCGAGGAGGCGTTCGAGCACCTCGATGCTCCGGTCGTGCGGGTCGCCGCGCCCGACACGCCGGTGCCGTTCGCTCCCGCACTCGAGAAGGCGTACATCCCGCAAGTCGACGATGTCGCCGCCGCACTCCGAGAGCTCGCTGCCTACTAGGAGGAGACGTGTCGACACGAACGCAGACCGAGGTCGTGATGCCGCAGATGGGCGTCTCGGTCTCCGAGGGGACGATCACGAAGTGGCTGCGCCAGGTCGGCGAAACGATCCGGCGCGACGAGCCGCTCCTCGAGATCTCGACGGACAAGGTCGACACCGAGGTGCCGAGTCCGGCCGACGGTATCGTCGTCCAGATCCTCGCTTCCGAGGGCGAGACCGTCGAGGTCGGCGCGGTGATCGCGCTCATCGCGCCCGAGGGCGCCGCCATGGTTGCTCCGGAGCCGACACCCGCCGAGCCAACGCCCGCAGTGCGAGTTCCGGAGGAGCCGGCGCCCGTCGCAGTCGTCGCGGAACAGCCCGTTGCCGCTCCCGGGCCGCCCGTCGTCGCGGCCGCTCCCGGGCCTCAGCTACCTGCCGAAGCGCCGCTCGCACCCGCCGCCGCAGTCCCCGCACCGGCCGGCAACGGGAGGACGTTCGTCTCCCCCGTCGTCGCACGCATCGCCGCCGAGCACGGGATCGACCCCGCAGTCGTCCCGGGCACGGGAACGGGCGGGAGGGTGACGAAGAAGGACATCCTCGTGTTCATCGCGTCCGGTGCGGCGACCGCGCCCGCGCCCACACCCGTCGAGGCGCCTGTCCCGGCCGCCGCGGCCGAGCCCACCCCTCGACCCCCGTCCCCGCCGGCAGAGCCGGTGCCCGCCCCCGCCGCGGGCGCTCCCGCTCCCCCGCCCGCGCCGCCTCCGTCGGCGGCGCCCCCCGAGCCTCCCGCGGCTCGTCCCGCCGCCCCCGTGGCAGCTGCGGCCGCGGCGCCCGCTCCGCCGGCCGAGCCGGAACCCGGGCTTCTGCCAGGCGAGTCGCTCGAGCCGATGACGGCGATGCGCCGCGGCGTGATGGAGCACATGCGGCGATCCGTGGACACCGCAGCGCACGTCACGAGCGCGATCGAGGTGGACATGTCCCGCGTAGTCGCGCTCCGGCAGAAGCTGAAGCCCGAGTTCGCGGCCCAGGGCGTGAACCTCACCTACCTCGCGTTCGTCGCGCGGGCGACCGTGGACACCCTGAAGTCGTACCCGTACGTCAACGGGGAGATCCGCGGCCAGAGCATCCTGACCCGGTCGTTCGTGAACCTCGGCATCGCCGTCGCCATCAACGACGGCAAGGGGCTGATCGTCCCGGTGATCCGCAACGCGCAGGACCTGAACCTCACCGGCATCGCCCGGTCGATCCAGGACCTCGCCGAGCGTGCCCGGACGAAGAAGCTGCTCCCGGACGACGTCCAGGGCGGCACGTTCACGATCACGAACCCGGGCGGCTTCGGCACGTTCCACGGTACGCCGATCATCAACCAGCCCCAGTCCGCGATCCTCGGGACCTACGCGCTCGTCAAGCGGCCGTGGGTCGTCCAGGACGAGCTCGGGAACGACGTGATCGCGATTCGCCCGCTCATGAACCTGACGCTCACGTACGACCACAGGCTCGTGGACGGTGCCTACGCGGGGATGTTCCTGCAGGAGCTGCGCGAACGCCTCGAGACCTGGGACGAGGCTGCGTACTAGCAGCGCGGACATGAGACCTCTCCAGGGAAGCTGCCTCTGCGGAGCCGTTCGCTTCGAGGTGGCCGAGCCGTTCGACCGGATCGGGATGTGCCACTGCCTGAGCTGCAAGAAGATCTCCGGCGGTGCGGGAACCGTCAGCGGCCGTGTGCGCACCGAGGCGATTCGCATCCTCGCGGGCCAGGAGCTCCTCACGACGTACCAGCCCGAGGAGGGCTCGGCGAAGACGTTCTGCTCGCGCTGCGGCACGAACCTCTTCGGCGGGGGCTGGCCGGAGTCGCCGCTGACGCCCGTCCGGCTGCCGACCCTCGACGAACCGTTCGAGGGGAAGCTGGAAGCGCACCTCTTCGTGCGCTCGGTCGCGCCCTGGGAGGTGCTTCCCGCTGACGACGCGGCGCACTACGAGGAGCGGGCGCCCTAGCGGGCCAGCGCCGTAGGCGGCGCTTCGCGCCGACGTCGAGCCCTCGGGGGACTCCGCCTCTGTCTCGGGCGCGCAGCGGTACATGGCGAAGCGCGTGACGCCGTGTCTTGGCGGCTACCTCGGTGACGGGTAGCTCCGGTTCGCCGCCGAGCTCCGGGAGCTCTGGGACGCGGCCGAGCTCCGCGAGGAGCGGCACACGACGATCGTCCTACTCGAGCGGTATCCGCAGTGGGTCTCGCTGGGACTTCGCGAGCGCCTCGTCGTCGAGGGGGCATGGTGGGACGACGTCGACGCGCTCGCACGTGGCGTGGGCGGCCTCCGACGGCGCGACGCGGGCGTCGCGCAGTGGGTGCGCACCTGACGCCGCGCCGTGAGCCTCTGGAAGCGCCGCGTCTCGATCATCTGCCAGTCTCGGGCGCAAGAGTTGGGCCGGACCTCGTCTTCTCGACGACTGCATCGAGCCCCGCGAGCACTTCGACCGCCCCAACCCGCTCCCGCGCCGCGAGGCGACACGAACCTGGCTAGGCTCCTCGCGTGAGTCGCGGCGCGTACCTCTTGAGCCTCGGGCTCGTCCCGTACCATGAGGCGCTGGACCTCCAGCGCTCGCTCGCCGGAGCCGTCTCGCAGGGGGCGATCCCGGAGACGGTCGTCTTTCTCGAGCATCCCCCGGTCGTGACCCTCGGCCGGCGCACCAAGACGGAGAGCGAGCTCCACATCCCCGACGAGGCCGTGGTCGACGTCGTCGAGACCGACCGGGGTGGCAAGTCGACGTTCCACGGTCCGGGGCAGCTCGTCTGCTATCCCATCCTCGACCTCCAGAACCACGCAAGGGACGTCAAGCAGTACGTTCGCGATCTCGAGGAGGCGCTCATCCACACCCTCGCGGCGTTCGACCTCGACGGTATGCGGTACGAGGGATTGACCGGCGTGTGGATGCCGCCGCGCGGAGGGCAGGGGCCGAGGAAGATCGCCTCGATCGGTGTGCACGTGTCGCGCTGGATCACGACGCACGGCTACGCGCTGAACGTCGACCTCGACCCCGCACCGTTCACCGAGTGGATCACGGCCTGCGGACTGGAGGACGCAGCGTTCACGACGATGGCGCGGGAGCTGGACCGGCCGCTGAGTGTCGGCGAGGTGCGCCCGGCGGCGACCGCCGCGATCGGAGACGTCTTCGGACTCGTCTTCGAGGAGCTGCCGGCGGACGAGGGCGTCGGCCTCTGGCCGCAGACGATCCACGCCTCGCTGGCGACACCTTGAGCGTCGACGTCCGTCCGTTCCCGCGACCGGGCTGGGATCCGCTCCCGGGCGACGGCGTCGTCGGAGTGGTGGGGCGCGTGCTCGTGCAGGAGGAGGACTTCTTCGTCGCACAGCTCCGCTTCTCCGAGCGCGCGACCATCGACCCCCACGCCGGCGACCGCGACACGATCGTCGTGTGTATCGAGGGTGCGGGCTTCACGTCGGTGGCCGACGAGGCGGTCCCGCTCGAGGAGGGTCAGCAGGTCCGCTGGCCGCGAGGGGTCGTGCACGGCCTGTGGACGGAGGGCTCGACGATGACGACGCTCATGATCGAGCGCTTCGTCTGAGTCAGCCGGCCGGGAACTCGGGCGGACAGGGGATCGCCTTCAGCTCTCCGAACCGGGCGTACGCCTCGGACGGATCGGTGGTCTCCTTCGTCACCCCGGCGCCGAGGCGCAGCGCGATCTCGTTCACCGGGTAGCGGAGACCACGCCCCTTGATCCGGTTACCGACAGCGACGATCAGGCACGGGCCGTCGCCGGCTCCGACGAACACGTGCTCCGTCCACGGCGGGCTGTGGAAGAAGTCCCAGGCCTTGAGCCTGCGCTCCTGGCCCTCGACGACGAGCACGCACTCGCCCGCGAGGACGAGGAAGTCCTCCTGCGTCTCCTCGCCGTGGTACATGCAGCTCGGCTCGCCGGGGCGCAGGATGTTGAGGTTGATGCCCAGCTCCCCGAAGGTCGCGTTCTCGCCCTCGAACGGAGCGTAGAAGCCGAGGCCGTCGCTCTCGAACCACTGCGCAGCGCGAGCGTTGACCACGAACCAGCCGTCCTCGACCGGGAACGTCCCGTGATCGCTGTACTCGAGCCGGGCCTCCGGCACCATCACCGAGACCGTAGCGCATGCGGTTGCAGGGGTCGAGCAGGCAGCGCATCGCGAGGCGCTCACGCTCGTTCCGTAGACTGGCCGTGATGGAGACGTCGCTACCCGTCGCGGAGCGCCCGCGCCGACCCGAGTGGATGAAGGTGCGCGCGCCGAGCGCCGACTCGCGCTACTTCGAGGTGAAGGGCCTGCTCCGCGAGGGGCGCCTGCACACGATCTGCGAGGAGGCGCGCTGCCCGAACATCGGCGAGTGCTGGGGTCGCGGGACGGCGACCTTCCAGATCCTGGGCGACGTCTGCACCCGCGCCTGCCGCTACTGCGATGTCCACTCGGGAAGGCCCGATGCGCCACCCGACCCGCTCGAGCCGCTGCGCCTGGCGCAGGCCGCCGCACAGATGGCGCTCTCACACGTGGTCGTGACGTCCGTGGACCGCGACGACCTCCCCGACCGCGGGGCGGGGCACTACGCCGCAACGATCCGCGCGCTCCAGCGGAAGCTCCCGGACGCGAGCGTGGAGATCCTCACGCCCGACTTCCTGGGAGTCGAGGAGGAGGCACTCGCGACCGTTCTCGGCGCGCACCCCGACGTCTTCGGGCACAACATCGAGACCGTGCGCCGCCTCCACCCCCGCATGCGCGGTGCGAAGGCGAGCTACGAGACGGCGCTCTGGCTGCTGCGACGGGTGAAGGAGCTCGCGGCCTACGACGTCATGACCAAGTCGGGGATCATCGTCGGGCTCGGGGAGACGAACGAGGAGGTGGTGGAGACGATGCGCGACCTGCGCGAGCACGGCGTGGACGTCGTCACCATCGGTCAGTACCTGCGCCCGTCGCCGAAGCACGCGCCGATCGACCGCTGGGTGCATCCCGACGAGTTCCGCTGGTTCCGCGAGCAGGGCGAGGCGCTGGGCTTCGGCTCGGTGTTCTCGGGCCCGCTGGTGCGCTCGAGCTACCGCGCCGACGAGCAGCGCCACGCGGCCAAGACCGGCCGCGGCGCGGTCGCCTACTGAGCGCCACCGGGCCCTCCGCGGCCCGAGCGAGGACTGCCGACAGCTCGTCCGCGGGTCGTCGGCTGCACGCGCCAACCGGTCGCCCTGAGATCGGGATGCGCAGGGCTCAGTCGGGCGCGCACGCCGGCTGCGCGAGCTTGAGCATCGCCCGGCTGCCGCGCCCGCCCGCGGCGGTCACGCGCACGGCCGCGCACCGCTGCAGCCCGAGCTTCGGGAAGCTCACGACGAAGCCTCCGGTCGAGCTCGCCCTGACTGCGCGTGCGACGGTCTGGTCTTCCCGCACGACCCTCACGCGCACGGCCTCGCGGGGCTCGAAACCGGAACCGGCGACCGTGAGCGGCTGCACCCGCACGAGGCGGAGGGCCGGCGAGCCACCGGCTCCTTCGAGCGCCCGAGCGGGGGACACAACCGCTCCGACGAGAGCGAGCGACACGCCGATGACCACGAATACCCTGCTCACGCAACAAGTATCGCCTGGACCGTCCCCTCGACGTTGCACCGTGTACGGCGAGGTCGGATAATCGGCGAACCAAGCTGCGACGCGGGAGAGGGGAACGTGGGGGAGACAGGGATCTGGGTCACGATCACGGCTCTGCGCACGCGTCGTGGGGGTCTACAGAAGGAGGACGTCCCATGAGGACACCTATTCGCTTCGTAATCACGGCGCTTGCGCTTGCGGGTGTCGCCGTCATGGCGGTGCTGCTGCCGGCGGCAGCGTCGAGCGACTCGAGCACGCCCAGGAACAACGTGCTCGCACGCGGGTTGGCCGTCGAGCTCGGCCAGGTGACGCCCGAGAGGTGGGAGCAGAAGCTCTCGTCGGGCGCGATCTACCCGGCCCTGCAGGCCTCCGGCGTGCTCGAGGAGCGGGCCGCGGCCGCGGGCGGCGGGAATCCGAACTCGCCGAGCTGCGCGAGCAAGTTCACGGGCGGCGGTGAGGGGGCAGCCAAGAACATCCGCGTCAACCAGGACTGCTCGCTCCGACGACAGGCCGAGGAGGTCGTCGCCGTCAACCCGACGAACCCAGACAACCTGATCGCGGGGCAGAACGACTCCGTGATCGGCTTCAACCACTGCGGGTACGACTTCTCGTTCGACGGCGGGAAGACGTGGGGCAGCCAGGTTCCGCCCTTCTACCAGTTCCTGCTCGCAGGCGGGCACACGGCGGACGCCTGCAGCGACCCGACCGCGACCTTCGACTCCAAGGGGAACGCGTACATCGGCGGCGTCCTCTTCGACGTCGCCTCGCCCGCCAGCGCCTTCGTCGTCGCCAAGTCGAACGCGGGCATCGGCGGCGCCTTCTACCACACGCCGGCGGCGCTCTCCTTCCAGATCTACCGGACGAGTCCCCTCGGCGTCGTCGCCAACGACAACAACCCCAACATCTTCCACGACAAGGAGTTCATCGTCGCCGACGCGACCGCGTCGAGCCCGAAGGCCGACAACGTCTATGCGACGTGGACGCGGTTCAACGGCGCGACGGGCCAGGGCGTGGGGGGCAACAGCCCGATCTACTTCAGCCAGTCGACGAACGGCGGCGCGACCTGGTCGCCAGGGATCGAGATCAGCGGTGCCAATCCCGCTCTCTGCACGGTCTTCTCGGGTTCTGCGAACCCGAACGCGTGCGACCAGGATCAGGGCTCGCACCCGATCGTGGGGCCTGACGGGACGATCTACGTCGCCTTCGGGAACGGCAACCTGCCGGGCTTCGGTGTCCAGCAGGTGCTGATGGTCTCCTGCCCGGCGTCCGCCAACTGCGCGAGCGCCGCCAGTTGGACGGCGCCAGTCAAGGTCGGCGACCAGTTCGAGCTGCACCCGGTCGGCCCCAGCGCGGCCGGCTGCCCGTCGGGACGGCAGTGCCTGCCGCCGAACGGCTACCGGGTGCCCATGATCACGTCGATCTCGGCATCGGTCGACCAGGGCGGGAAGCTCTACGTGACCTGGACCGACGGCCGTAACCTCGGGCCGAACTGCCAGGGGCCGGCCGCCACCGCCACGCCGCCTTGCGACAGCGACGTCTTCTACGCGTACTCGACCGACGGCGGCGCAACGTGGAGCTCCACGAAGAAGATCACGCCCGCCGGAAGCGCGCAGTGGCAGTCGTGGAGCGCGGTCACGACAGGCGGCAAGCTGTACGTCGCCTACTACGACCGCTCCTACGGCAGCTGCGAGTTCGACGGCTGCAACGACATCACGCTGGCGACGGTGACGAACGCGGCGTCGACGACACCGTCGATCGCCTACTCGCGCATCACGACCGAGTCGATGCCGAACCTCACGCCGGCCAACAACCCGCTCCAGGCCGGCTTCCTCGGTGACTACATGTGGGTCGCCGTGGACGGCAAAGGCCGCGCCAACATCGTGTGGGCGGACACCCGCGGCCAGGCCGGCACGGTCGAGGAGGACATCTACTTCGCGCGCACGCCGTAGCGCGATCGCGTCGAGGAGCGAGGAGGGGCGGCGTCGCCCGCCCCTCCTCACCCTCCGACGAACCCAGGAGAGGCAGAAGGGCCGCCCGGAGGCGGCCCTTCGCTGTGAGTGCGGCGCCCGCGCGTCAGGGCGTGAGCGACTGAACCATGACGTCCTGGTTCGCCGGCGTCACGCCGGGATTGCCGCGGAAGTCGGTCCAGGCCGCGTGGGCCTTCCCGTCCGCGCCCATGGCGACCTGCGAGTAGTCGCCGATGAACGACCCGTTCGCGAACTGGACGAACGGGTTCGAACTCGCGGTCGACAGCCGCGTCTGCGCTGCGAAACCGTCCGACGACGTCTTCGCCGCGTAGTCCATGCAGACCGACCGTGGCGACGGCGAGGGCGGGATCACCGCCCCGGGATTGTCATTCGTGCGAACGTTGCAGATCGCAGCGGCCGACGTGATCCCGTAGTCACGCGTGTAGTACGAGACGACGACCTTGCCGCTTCTGGCGGCGACCGACGGGAACACCTTGTCTTGAGCCGACGTCGTGACCTTCGTCACCGCCGCGCCGCCGATCGGCGCCCAGGTTCCCCGGAGGAGCTTCACCTGGTTCGACGTCGTGCCCGAGAAGGTCGTTCCACCGGTGCCGCACGTGCCGGCCCCCTGGTTGTCGGCCCAGACGATGACGATCTCGCCGCTGACGGGATCGACGCTCATCGATGGGTAGCTGTTCAGCCGGAAGTGCATGTCGGTGAGCGTCTGCCTGCCGGCATAGATCGGGTAGCAGTCGAGGTCGTCGTAGACGCGTGCCAGCTCCTTCGTCTCGAAGGACAGCCCGTCGTCCGTCGAGCGGGCGAGAACGAGCGCGTCGGTCTGGTACCCGGTCGAGGGCGAGGCTGCCTCGTAGGCGACGTAGAGCGCGCCGTCCGGCCCGTACTGCACCTGCGAGCCCTGGTTGTACGGGTGCGCTGCGTCGGAGATCGGGAAGCCCTGCCGGTTCCAGGTCTTGCCCTGATCTTTGGAGTAGGCGCCCACGATCGGTGACTCGCGGTACCCGGCGCCGCGCGGCCCCTGGTTGAACGTCGTCCACGTGACGACGACCTTGCCGTCCGGCCCCGCACCGATCCACTCCTTGTCGTGGAAGAAGTTCCCTGCATCCACGTACGCCACCATGTTCGGATCGCTCCAGGTCGCTCCGCCGTCGCGGGAGACGCTCACCGCGATACCCGACGCCGGGGATACCCGGCTGAAGACGATGTTGGCGTAATAGAGGGTTCCGTCCGGTCCGAACGCGACCACGGGGTCCCCGGCCGCGTCGACACGCTTGAAGTTGCCCTTGCCATCACGAACGGCCAACCGGACGGGAGCAACCATCCCTACGTCGGCCTCATGGTCGCCCTCGACAAGAACAACGTCCCGCTGTGGCGCTGCAGCGGATCGCTGGTGTCACCGGACGTGTTCCTCACCGCAGGCCACTGCACGGAGCCCCCGGCCGCCCACGTGCAGATCTGGTTCGACTCCGGGTATCCGAACCCGATCCCGCTCGGCGACTGGGGCGGCCCGGGGACGTCGTGCACCGGTAAGACCGGGTACCCGTGCTCGGGAGATGCATTCGGTATGCCGCACCCGAATCCGGACTACTGCACGGGCTGCGGAAACGGGTTGCCGGGATTCGCGTTCAGGGACGTCGGCGTCGTCGCGCTCCACCACGCAGTGCCGAGCGGCGTCGTGAGCGAGTACGCGAAGCTTCCGGCTGCCGGGCTGGTCGACACGCTGAAGAACAAGTCGGCGATCGACTTCGTCGGCTACGGCGTGCAGGTCCAGGCGCAGATCCCTGGAAGCCTGTTGCCGCAACCGCCCCCGTACTACCGCTGGACCGGGCCACGCGTCCGGATGTACGCGCCGAGCGAGCTCGTGTCCGGGAACTTCGTCCACAGCGACGAGTTCATGCGGCTCGCGCTCAACCCCGGCGGGGGATCGGGCGGGACGTGCTTCGGCGACTCCGGCGGTCCCGACCT
>Ga0233416_10000098_pt1 | contig 24217 bp, 24 predicted proteins | sample Sediment_Towuti__2_FD_188638 | JGI IMG/M metagenome (GOLD analysis project Ga0233416, IMG submission 188638) | Sediment microbial communities from Lake Towuti, South Sulawesi, Indonesia - Sediment_Towuti_2014_0_MG | ecosystem: Environmental > Aquatic > Freshwater > Lake > Sediment | place... | reverse complement strand
CGCCCTCGGCTCATCGATTCGAAGGCCAAGCTCGCAAGCCCTTTGCCCGCAAGGAGTGAACTTCACGGTTCCGCTGATCTGACGCCCAACCGGTGGCACCCAGTTGAGACAGCCGTGGCCCGTCTGGTATCCGACCATGGCCGAGTCAGCGCCCAGCGAGGTCATCGCCGGATGAGGCGTCGTCTTGCCTTGAGCTCCTCGGCGACCGTCGTTGCCATGTCGACCGGGTCCTCATGCTCCGGGACACGGAGAACCAGCCAGCAGGCCAGCCTCTGCTAGACGGCCGTCGGTATCCCGCGTCTCTTCGGCGGTCGGGCGCGACCTACTGATCGATGGTGGCGCTATCGCGCCAGTCCGCGCGCAACGGCTGTAGCTCCCGGGTTGAGACGAGGCTCGACGCCGGCCGAGTCGGCGTCGCGGAAGGTGTCGCTGGGATTTGACGGCGCTAGGAAGCACGCATTCCCCAGGCAGGCATTGCGTCCTGCCTACCTCGTTGTCCAGGGCGTGCCCTTAAAACTCGACGCCTCGGTACCAGTTGCCTCGCAGCCACAATTACTGAGAGCGCAGCCTGCCGCGCATCCCCGAATTCGTCTCGGACGCAATCTTTTCGCGGAAGGTGTCGCCGTCAACGCGGTACCGGATCGTAAGGATCAGGAAGTAATGCTCGGGATCGCGGCAGTCGAGGCGGACCGTCGATCCTGAGGACCGGAAGGAGCTGAAGGACGAGGCGAAGCAGAAGATCGTCGACGTGTGGGAACGGGTCGCGGCAGGGCGGCAGGCGTGACGTGATCCGCGTCGAGAGGCCACCCGAGGCGGTTGCAGCGCTCTACGTCGACGCGCACTTCGTGCCCACGGTCGTCAAGGGGTTCACCTTCAGCGCCTACAAGGCCCTGATCGTCAAGGAGACGCTCGGCCGGACGTTCAACTTCAAGTGCGCCTACTGCGAGTCGTTCTTCGACGCCACCCAGCCGGTCGCCATCGAGCACTTCCGGCCGAAGAGCGGCTATCTCGTCCCGCCCGCGAAGAAGCCGACGCAGCCGGGCTATTACTGGCTCGCCGCAGCTTGGGACAACCTGCTGCCCTCGTGCACGGACTGCGACAGCGAGCGAACCCAGACGCTGCCCGACGGGGCGAAGCAGGTAGTGGGAAGGCGAACCAGTTCCCGATCGCGGACGAGGCGAAGCGGGCGAAGCAGCCCGACAACGAGAAACAGGAGGGGCGGTTGCTGCTCCACCCCTACCACGACCACCCCGAGAAGCACCTCTTCTTCGAGCCCGGAGGGATTGTCACGTGGAAGCGGCCCGGCAAGCCGCCGAGCCGCAAGGGGCGCGAGTCGATCCGCGTCTATGCGCTCCTCCGCGACGGCCTCGTGCGTCGCCGCGCCGCGCTCGAGAAGCTCCTACGCGTGCAGATGGAGATCGCGAACCAAGGTGCCAAAGAGATTTCCGGGAGGGCGCTCCTCGCGCTGCGCGCCGGCGTGCCTGTCGTGCCGTGCGGAATCGACACCTTCGGGTAGGCATGTCGAAACCGGTGTCCGTGCGTCGCCGTGTTCGGAGAGCCGGTCGATCTCGAGGGACTCCCGTCCGGGAGAGAGGGCACCGAGCTTGCGACAACCCGAATCGCAGGCGTGATCGAGGACGCGCGTCAGGCTGCGCTCGGCGCCAACGCTGCAGCGAGGCCCGCTGAGCTTCCGGACGGGGCGCGGCGGCGCGGCTGGCGGCAGGCGTGGCTCGACGCCGTCGCCCACCGGGCGCGGGCCCGACCCCCGGACTACTAGGCGTTGACGACGACGTCGGAGAACTCGCCCGAGGCCTCGTCCTTCAGGATCATCTTCAGTCGGCCGTCGGGCATCTTCTCCTCCTTGATCACGACCTTTCCGTCGTACTCGCGGCGTGAGCGCTCGATCGGCTCGACGCCGGCGCCACGCCAGTCCTCGATCTCGACCGGCTCCCAGCGCTTGCTCTCCGCCGAGCGGTAGCAGGCGTCCATGACCGCGTTGACGATGTAGCCGTCGTAGAAGGTCTCCATCGGCTGCCGGCCCTCGTCCATGGCGTCGAACATGTCGGTGAACATGTCGACGTAGCCGAGCTCTCCGACCTCGTCGCCGACCGGAAAGAGCCATCCGCTCGTCGTCTCCGCCTTCTCGGCGACGTAGTCACCGCCTTCGCCCGAGGCGAAGATCTCGAAGCCGGTGCGCAGGAAGTGGTTCGTCCAGACCGTGCCTTCCGTGCCTGCCACCTCGTCCCGGAGGTCCATGCCGCCGCGGAACGTCCAGCTCACCTCGAACTGACCGATCGCTCCGCTCTCGAAGCGGATCAGCGCGATCGCGTTGTCCTCGGCCTCGATCGGATGGACGAGCGTGTCGGCCCAGCAGACCACCTCGAGCGGCCGGTTGTCCTTCCCCACGAAGTTGCGCGTGATCTCGACGCAATGGCAGCCGAGGTCGACGATGGCTCCGCCGCCGGCCTTCTCCTTGTCCCAGAACCACGCACTGTGGGGTCCCGGGTGCGCCTCCCGGGAGCGCGACCAGGTGACCTTCCCGATCTGTCCGGCCTCAATCGCCTGAATCGCCTTGAGCGTCTTCGGTGAGTAGACGAGGTCCTCGAGATAGCCCGCGAACACGCCCGCGCTCTCGACGGTGTCGAGGATTCGCTTGGCCTCTGCAGCGTTGCGGGCGAGGGGTTTCGTGCACAAGACTGCCTTCCCGTGCTTCGCACAGAGCGCGGTGGCGTGCTCGTGCAGGTCGTTCGGCAGCCCGACCACGACTGTTCCGGTGTCGGGGTGGGCGATCGCCTCCTCGAGGTCGGTCGTCCAGACGGGGATATCCCAGTCTGCGGCGAACGCCTTGCCACGCTCCTCGGTACGCGAGTAGACGACGTGGACCCGGTCGCGGCCCCGCTTTCCGTGCAAGGTCGTCGTGTAGAAGAGCCCGATCAGGCCCGTTCCCAGCATGGTCACCTTGTGGCCGGTCACTGGCCTCCTCCTTGCGTTCGGTTACGGGCTGAATCTACGACGGCGGAGCCGTGGAGTGCGGCGCCAATCGCGCCGGCGTACCGCCCGAGCGCCGCCGGGACGATCTCGATCCGGTCCAGTGGCGCGACGTTCGCGGCACGCGCCACGACCTCGCTTCGAAGCGGCTCGAGGAGCAGATCTCCTGCTTCAGCGACCCCTCCGCCGATCACGACCCGTTCCGGGGTAACGAAGAGCACGAGGTTTGCGATTGCGATGCCGAGGAACCGCCCGGCGCGCTCGATCGCCGTGCGGGCGTCGTGGTCGCCGGCCTGCGCTGCAGCGAGCGCCTCGGCGAAGCTCTCACGGCCAGCCGCGCTCGCGATCGCTCGCGATCCCGCGACGGTCTCCAGGCAACCGCGGTTGCCGCAACCACAGAGCTCCCCCTCCGGGAGTACGGTGTGGTGGCCCACGTGGCCGGCGCGATCCCCGATCCCGCGGAAGAGCTCGCCCTCGAGAACAAGTCCGCCCCCGACGCCGGTTCCGCACACGAGGCAGATCACATCGCTCGATCCGCGGGCGGCACCGACTCGCGCCTCGGCGAGCGCGAACGCATGCCCGTCATTGAGAAGTGGGACGCGCATGTCGAACGCCCGTGCCAGCTCGTCCCTGAGCGGAAAACCCGTCCACTCGCCGTAGAGGTTCGGGAAGAGGAGCACGCGTCCGTCCTGGTCGAGCAGCCCGGGCACCGAGACCCCTACCGAATCGCATTCGCCGGCCTCGAGACCGAGAGCGACGACCCGCTCGAGCACCGCGGGCGCGCCGCCGTCCTGCGAGAGCGTCGAGGCCGTCGCGGTTCGGACGAGCTCCTCGTCTTCCAGGAGCGCAAGCTTGATGTCGGTCCCGCCGAGGTCGAGGCCGACGCACCTCACTGCGCCGTCCACCCCGCGTCCACGACGAGGACCGTACCCGTCACCCGCTCGGCCTGTGCGAGGTAGAGCGCCGCGGCGGCGACGTCCTCGGGCTCGATGAAGGTGGCCCCGAGCGGTTGGAGCTCGGGAAGGCGTCTGAGAATTCCCGCGTCTCCTTGTGCGCGACGGCTCATCGGCGTCCTGACGAGGCCTGGCGCTACGACGTTGGCGCGCACCCCGTCGGATGCGTAGTGGACCGCAACCGCGCGGATGAGGCCGACGAGCCCCGCTTTGCTCGCTGCATACGCGTGTGTGGCGAAGTCACGGTCGCCGCCGACGAGCCCGTGGATCGAACCCACGGCGACGATCGCGCCGCCGCCCGCGTCCACGAGCCCGGGCACTGCCTCTCGGCACACGTAGAAGACCGAGCGGAGGTTGACCGCGAGCACCGTGTCCCATCCTTCGTCCGTGCACTGGGTAACGGGTCCGTCGCCGAACGGGCGACCGCTGATCCCGTGCGTCGTCACGACTGCGTCGAGTCGGCCGTGGCGCTCGACGGCGGTTCTGACTGCGAGGCGCGCGCCTTCGACGGTGGCGACGTCGGCGACGACGTCCGCGTTCGCTGCGAGATCTGCGCCGACGACCGAGTACCCGGCGGCTTCGAACGCCTGCCTGCTCGCCGCGCCGATGCCCCCTTCTGAGCCGGTGACGAGCGCGACCTTCACTCGAGTGCCGCTCTCGCGCACTCCTCGTCCGTGACGAGGACGTCGACGAGCCGCGCCCGGAGCGCGCCGCGAACGGCGGCAGCCTTATCGTGACCGCCCGCGACGGCGACGACCCGTGCGGCGCGCAAGCGTTCGAGCGGTAGCGCGATCGCCCGGTCGGCGAGGTCGCTGTCGACGATCGCCCCGTCGCCGTCGAAGACGTGGACGAGCACGTGTCCGCCATCTCCGCGAGCGCCGATTCCGACGAGGACGAGGGTGACACGGTCGAACAGCTCCACGGTTGGGCGGACGACGTCGTTCGCGAGCAGCTCGTCCCGGGCCGCGTACCCCGCGAAGGCCGGAGCGGGGAGGGCGTGGACCGGGCCGCCGGTCTTCGCGGCAAGCTCGAGCGCGACCTCGGTCGGGCCGGTGCCGGCCTCGAGCCCGGGGACTGCGCCGCAAACCTGGACGACCGGAGTACCTGTCGTTAGGACGGGAAGCTCCTCGACCGTTGCCGCCACGGTCGCTCCCCAGGCGACGCCGAGGACGTCCTCCCCGTCCAAGAGATCGGAGAGGAGGCCCGCTGCCGCTCGCGGGATCGAGCCGGTGTCCACGACCAGCGCGAGGTCGAGCCCGTAGCGCGCTTCGAGCTCAGCCGCGAGCGAGTCGGCGACCGGCACGGGCTCGCGGATCTCGAAGCGCACGACTCCCTGCGCGCGCGCCTCTTCCAGCAGGCGTGCGACCTTGAATCGGGAGATGCCGAGTCGCCGTGCGATCTCCTGCTTCGTCAGGTCGCGTACGAAGTAGAGCCGAGCGACATGCGCCAGCACGTCATTGCTCATACGAGCATAATACTGCACATATGAGCAAGTGGGACACCGACGTCGACGTTGCCGTCGTCGGGGCCGGATCCGCGGGGGCGACCGCTGCGATCGCCGCCGCCCGAACCGGAGCACGCACGCTCCTCGTCGAGCGGATGGGGTTTCTGGGCGGGACGTCGACGGCCGTGCTCGACACCTTCTATGCGTTCTTCACCCCGGGCGAGCAGCCTCGAAAGGTCGTCTCGGGGATCCCCGACGATGTCGTCGCCCGCCTGCGGGACGAGGATGCGGCCTTCGAGCGCCCCAACACCTATGGCGCGGGCACGGGGATCACGTACGACCCCGAGGTTCTGAAGCGAGTCTGGGACGACCTCGTCCTCGAAGCCGGGGCGGGCGTGCTCCTGCACGCGGTGCTGACCGGGGTCGAGCTGGACGACGCGCGACAAGTCGTCGGCCTCAGGGTCTGGACTCGCGGCGGCCCGCGAGGCATCCGAGCACGCTGTGTCGTCGATGCGAGCGGCGATGCGGAGGTGTGCCACCTGGCCGGTACTCCGTACGAGAACGCCGCGCAGGCAGGGGTCGTGCAGAGCCTCTCGACGGTGTTCAGGCTCGCCAACGTCGACGTCGCGCGGGCGGAGGCGGTCCCGAAGAAGGAGCTCTGGGAGCTCATGCGGGAGGCAGCGGAATCCGGCCGATATGCGCTTCCGCGGCTCGAAGGCTCGGTGCACCGCACACCTCAGCGGGGTGTGATGATGGCCCTCGTGACCCGCGTTCCGGATGTCGATGCCACCGATCCCGACGCGCTGACGCGCGCGGAGATCGAGGGCAGGCGGCAGAGCGCGGAGTACGCACGATTCTTTCGCGAGAACGTCCCCGGGTACGAGAACGCTGTTCTCGTCTCGACCTCGCCCGCAATCGGCGTTCGCGAGAGCCGTCGCATCGTCGGGGAGACCGTCCTCACCGGGGAGGACGTTGTGGGTGCACGCTCCTTCCCGGATCAGATCGCTCGGTGCGGCGCCCCGATCGAGGATCACCACGCCGGCTCGGACACGCGCTGGCAATACCTGCCGGAAGGCGCGACGTACGGGATCCCCTGGCGCGCTCTGCTCCCGCTCGACGTCGAGGGCGTGGTCGTCACCGGACGCTGCTTCTCGGCAACGCACGACGCGCATGCCTCCGCAAGGAGCATGGCGACGTGCATGGCGATGGGGCAGGCGGCCGGGACGGCCGCCGCACTCGCGGTTGCAGGCGGCAAGACCCCCCGAGGCCTCGACTCGCAGGTGCTGCGCACGCGACTCCGGGCGGATGGAGCCGACGTCGGGTGAACGTGGTCGAGCGGATTCGCGCCGAGCGAGTCGTTGGGCTCCTCCGCGCCGTGCCCGACGCGGAGCGCGTCGCCGACGAGCTCGTTCGCGGCGGAATCGGCATCCTCGAGATCACCATGGACTCGAGCCGCGCGGAGGAGCTGATCGGGCGCCTGCGCGAACGCGCAGGCGTGTCGGTGCTCGCGGGAACGGTGAGGACGGCAGCCGACGTGGAGCGCGCTGTGGCGGCAGGTGCCGAAGCGTGCGTCGGCCCTGCCCTCTCGCTCGACGTCGTCGCTCGCTGTCGGGAGCTGGGCGTGCCCGTGATTCCCGGGGTGCTCACACCGACCGAGATCGAGACGGCGCGGACGGCGGGAGCCGTACTCGTCAAGCTCTTCCCGGCACGCCCCCTCGGGCCCGCCTACGTTCGGGACGTGCTCGCGCCGCTCCGCGACGTCCAGCTGCTGGTCACCGGGGGCATCGACGCCGGGAACGCGGCCGAGTTCATCCGTGCCGGAGCTGTAGCAGTAGCGGCCGGGACATCGCTCACTGCAGCCGACGATCCCGTCGCGGCCGCCCGCGAGCTCGTGGCTGCGGTTCGAGACGCGTAGTCACGGCTCCCGCTTGACGGCCTCCGGGCCGAGGCCTTAGGGTCACACCTGTCTAAACGTCTAGACAGCTTGGGCGACGAACCGAACATCCGTGCACGCCAGTCCTGGCTCGTTGCGGCCCGCGAGCTCCTCGACCGCATCGAGCAGACGCAGGCCGAGGCGTTGGAGGAAGCGAGCCTCAGGTGCGCCGAGGCCATTGCAGGCGGCGGCCTGGTGCACCTGTTCGGCACGGGGCACTCCCGCATCCCGGTCGAGGAGATGTTTCCGCGGTACGGGTCGTACCCGGGCTTCAATCCGATGGTCGAGCTGAGCATGACCTACCACACCGAGATCGTCGGCTCGAACGGCCAGCGGCAGGCGATGTTCATCGAGCGAGTCGAGGGGCTTGCCGAAGTGATCCTCTCGAACTTCGAGCTCCGTCCGACGGACGTGATGATGGTCTTCTCGGCGAGCGGTCTGTCGGCAGTGCCCGTGGAGATCGCCATGGGAGCAAGACGCCGTGGGCTTATGGTCATCGCGGTCACGTCGCGCGAGCAGTCCCTCGCGGGCGAGCCGTTGCACTCCTCGGGGACACGGCTTCTCGATCACGCCGATCTCGTGCTCGACCTCTGTACTCCGCTGGCGGACGCGCTCGTGGCCGTCGACGGCCTCGAAACGCCCGTCGGTCCTGGCTCGACCTTCACCGCAGTCGCGCTCGTGAACACGGTGAAGGTACGGGTGGCGGAGCTGCTCGCGGAGCAAGGCCTCCTCCCCCCGGTGCTCACGAGCGCTGCCGTCGTCGGAGTCGCGGAGTCGCAGCGCCTGTTCGATGCCGCCTACGCCGAGCACGCTCGCAGGACGGCTCACGCGTTGCGAGGTGTCGATGTCGTGTAGGAACATAGGCCGTGGACGCGGGTACGGCGTCACGGAAGAGCGAAAGGAGGACTCGACGACCACGACTCTGCTTGGAACCGGCGAGGTTCGCCGGGCTGGAGGCAGGCAGGTTCCCAATCGAACGAGGAGGACTTCCTAGATGGGTAAGACCGTACGCAGACGGGGAGCGACACGCATCTTGACGCTCCTCGCCGTCCTCGCTCTCTCCGTCGCCATCGGCGCGTCTGTGGGCCAGGCGCGGAGCAAGCAGGGCGGCTACACGCTCGGCCTCTCGAACACCCTCGTCGGCAACGGCTGGCGCGAGGGCCAGCTCTGCGCCTTCAAGGCGCAGGCGCTCGCGAGCGGCGAGGTGGACGCCGTCAAGATCGCCCACCGGGCAACCGACACGGCGGGCCAGATCTCTGACATCCGCGCGATGATCTCGGCGGGCGTCGACGCGATCATCATCAACCCGTCGTCGCCTACCGCCCTCATCCCGGTAGCCGCGCAGGCGCGCGCAAAGGGCATCAAGGTCATCTTCATCGATCAGTACGTGAATGCCCCGGGTGCCTACAACGCAACCAACGACCAGGTCGGCTACGCGCGAATGGGCGCGACCTGGCTGTTCAAGAAGATCGGCGGCAAGGGGAACGTCGTCGAGCTTCGCGGCATCGCCGGCGTTCCCGCGGACACTGATCGCCACAAGGGCTTCCAGCAGGCGCTGAAGGCCTTCCCGAACATCAAGGTCGTGAAGTCCGTCTTCACCGGCTGGCAGTTCGCTCCCGCCGGCCAGGCGATGCTCGACATCCTCAACTCCGGCGTGCAGGTCGACGGAGTATGGACGTCCGGCACCGACTACACGGTCGTCGACGCCTTCAAGACCGCCGGCAAGCCGTACGTGCCCGTTGTGGGCGCGGACAACTACGGCTTCGTCCGGCAGCTGAAGGGCCTGTACCCGAAGTTCCAGGGCGCGGCCGTCACCAACCCGTCGTCGATCGGTGGCGTCGGCGTGACCCAGGCCCTCCGGGTGCTCGACGGCAAGCCGGCTCCGAAGTGGATCAAGCTCACGCCGGAAGTGTGGACGTGGCCAAGGAACAAGGCCTCGATCAACAAGTACGCACGACCGGGCGCCCCGGCGGATGCGAGCGCGCAGCTCCAGCTCGCTCCGTGGACGACGTACACCCTCAAGCAGTACGCGGCGTGCAAGGGGCCGTAGCCCCAGGCGCGCGTCGGTGGAGGGGGCGGCTTGCCGCCCCCTCCACGTCTCAGGACATCTCATGAGCGAGCCTGCGGCGCCGATCCTCGAAGCCCGCGGAATCGCCAAGCAGTTCGGCCCCGTGGTGGCGCTTCGGTCAGCCGACCTCGACGTCCGTCCCGGCGAGGCGCATGCCCTCCTCGGCGCGAACGGGGCCGGGAAGAGCACGCTCGTCAAGATTCTCACCGGAGTTCTCAGGCCCGACTCGGGATCGATCAGCGTGTCCGGACGATCGATCCGTCCGCGGACACCGAAACACGCAGCCGGGCTCGGGCTGGCGCCGGTGTTCCAGGATCCCGCGCTCGTGCCCGACCTCTCGGTCGCGCACAACCTCAGGCTTACCGGTGTCTCGCCGGGGGCGGTCCGGGCCAAGCTCTCGGCGATGGACCTCGCCGTCGACTTCCGGCAGCTGGCGGGAGACCTTCCATTGTCGACGCTCCGCATGCTCGACCTGGCACGGGCTCTGGCCCGCGATCCCGACCTTCTGATCCTCGACGAGATCACCGCGGCGCTCCCTTCCGACCTCGCCGAGCGGGTCTTCGCGGTCATGCGCGTGCGGAAGGAGGAGGGCCGGTCGGTGCTCTTCATCACGCACCGTCTGCGCGAGGTCATCGAGAACTGCGATCGCGCGACGATTCTTCGCGACGGGGTGCACGTCGCGACGATCGAGCCTCGAGAGGGCGGTGAGGCCGCGATCGTCGGCCACATGCTCGGTCGGGAGGCGGCAGCCGCAGAGGCGGCGGCCCAGCACCGCGCGGAGAAGGTCGAGCCGGAGGCGTCTCGTCGCGAGGCCGACGTCGGCGAAACCGTGCTCGAGGTCGACGGCCTCATCGTCGGCGGGGTCGCCGGCATCTCGTTCTCGCTCGCCCGCGGCGAGATCCTCGGTCTCGCCGCGCTCGAGGGTCAGGGGCAGGACGATCTCTTCAGAGCGCTCGCGGGAGAGCGCCGCGCCGAGGCAGGCGCCGTCCGTGTCGGCGGCGAGGCGCTCCGGGCGCGACATCCCTCCGACGCGATCCGGAAGGGCCTCGTCCTCGTTCCCGCCGACCGCCTGCTCGCGCTGCTCCCCCAGCGCCCTATCTCCGAGAATGTCGCCGCGCCTCGCTACGCGAATCTTCGCCGCTGGGGGCCGATCAACATGCGGGAGGAGCGGCGCGGCGTCCGCCAGGCGGTCGAGGCGCTCCAGGTGGACATACGCGCGGGGAGGCAGGCGCGCCGTCTCTCCGGCGGCAACCAGCAGAAGCTGACCCTCGCTCGCTGGCTCGCATCCGGGTTCGGTGTCCTGCTCTGCCACGACCCCACACGCGGGATCGACGTCGGGACGAAGCGCCAGGTCTACTCGCTTCTCCGCAAGCTGGCGGACGAGGGAGCGGCGATCCTCTTCTTCAGCTCGGAGCTCGCTGAGTTCCCACTCGTGTGCGACCGGGTTCTCACCCTCTACGGCGGAAGTTTGACCGCCGAGTTCTCGGGCGACGCGGCCGACGAGGGGTCGTTGTTGCAGGCGATGCACGGCCTCGAGCAGAAGGAGGCGGTGTGAGCGCGGCCGACGTCCCCTTCGCCGCAGAGCGAGTTGGAGTCGAGCGCTGGCGTCGCTGGCTGCGCCTGCACGCCTGGACCGTAGCTGTCTGGCTCGTGTTCCTGATGATGCTCCCGTACTGGCGATCGGTCTCGAGCGGGTCGTTCTCCTTCGACTTCCAGAACCTCGTGATCGGGGCGCTGCCGCTGTGCTTCGCCGCGATGGCGCAGGCGGTAGTCGTCATCTCCGGCGGCATCGACCTGTCCGTCGGAAGCCTGATCGGGCTCATGAACGTCGTCTCGGCGCGCTGGATGGTGGACATGAGCCTGGGACGCGCGCTGCTCTTCGTGCTGCTGTGCCTCGTCCTCTCCGGTCTCGCCGGGACGCTGACCGGGCTCATCGTCGTGACGACGCGGATCCCGGACATCGTCGTCACGCTTGGGATGCTCTTCGTCTGGTACGGCGTCGCGCTGTGGGTGCTCACGATCCCCGGAGGAGGAGCGCCCCAGCAGCTCTACGACTTCGTCCAGGGGACGGTGGGCTCGACCTCCATTCCATGGGCGCTGGTGCTCGTCCTCGTTGTCTGGGGTTCCTTCTGGCTCTCGATCCGCTGGCTGCGCCCCGGCCTGTCGATCTATGCGGTCGGCTCGAACCGGAACGCGGCGTACCTGAGCGGGATCCACGTCGCGCGGACGCGGGTCGGAGCCTACGCTCTGTGCGGCGTCCTCTGCGGGCTCGGAGGGATGGCGCTAACGACGACGTCGTTCCTGGGGGACCCGAACGCGGGCCGCATCTACACGCTCAACAGCGTCGCTGCCATCGTGCTCGGAGGCGTCTCGCTGCTCGGGGGCGTGGGTGGGCTGATCGGGCCCGTCGGAGCCGCGTTCATCCTCACGCTGATCAACACGATCCTCCTGCAGCGCGGTACCGACCCCAACTACGCCGCGGTCTACACGGGCGTGATCATCATCGTCGTGGTGATGATCGGCGGTCTTCTCGAACGGCGAGGCCGGACGTGAGCACCGCCTCCGAGGTGATAGCCGGCCAGGGGAGGGTGCGCCGCGCGCAGCAGTTCCTCGCCGACAACCCCGTGGTCGTGCTCGTGGTCGTGCTCGTCGCGCTCCTCGTCATCACGGATCTCGTCAATCGCCACCAGAGCGGCGAGCCCTTCGTCACCTGGAAGCAGCTCTCGACGACGCTTCTCGTCGCGGCGCCGCTGGGACTTCTCGCCGCTGGACAGAACCTCGTCATGCTGACCGGTGGTGTCGACCTCTCGATCGCGTACATCGCGACGGCTGCCGCGTACGTGACGGCCTGGCAAGGCGACGCCGGAACCACGAGCGCGATCCTGCTCGGCCTCGGCGCCGGAGCCGTGATCGGCCTCGTCAACGGCATCGGGGTCGCCGTGTTCCGGGTGAACCCGCTGATCATGACGCTGGGCGTCGGGTCGGTCCTCTTCGGTCTCCTGTCGATCTATGCCGCGAAGGCGTTCAAGAAGACGATCCCGGACCTCGTGTCGTCGCTCGGCACTGAGCGCTTCTTCGGCTACATCCCAGTCAACCTGCTCCTGTGGGCCCCGGTCGCAGCCGCGATCATTCTCGGTCTGCGCTACATGGGCTACGGGCGAATGCTCTATGCGGTGGGCGACAACCCCAGTGCCTCGCGGCTCGCGGGCGTGCGCATCTGGCAGGTCCTGATCCTCGGATACGTGCTCTGCGGTCTGCTCGCTGCAATGGGCGGGATGCTGCTCCTCGGCTTCGTCGGGAACCCGGACCTCGGGCTGGCGACGCCGTACCTGCTTCCATCCGTCGCAGCCGTCGTGATCGGCGGCACGTCGATTCTCGGCGGGTTCGGAGGATACGGAGGGACGATTCTGGGTGCGCTCATCCTGACCGTGCTCACGTCGCTCCTCAACGTGCTCAACGGACCCGAATGGGTCAAGCAGGTGCTGTACGGGTCGCTCATCATCGTTTTCACGGCGATCTACGCGCGCGCGAGCGCGAGCGACTGAGTGATCGGGCTCACGAAGATCGCGCCGGGACGCGAGAACGTCGGTCTGACGGAGCGGCCGGAGGCAGTCGCGGGAGCCGGTCAGGTGGTGCTCGACGTCGAGGCAGCCGGGATCTGCGGCACCGACCTTCACATCGTCGACGACGAGTTCCGCTCCTGGCCGCCGGTGACGATGGGCCACGAGGTGTGCGGCGTCGTCGCGGAGGTGGGGGAGGGGGTCGATCCAGCACGGGTCGGAGAGCGCGTCGTCTCCGAGACCTACTTCTCGACGTGCGGTCGCTGCGTGTACTGCCGCTCGGGGCGCAGGAACCTCTGTCCGGAACGCCGCTCGATCGGCTCCGCGGTGGACGGCGCCTTCGCGCCGCGCGTGGTCGTGCCCGCGGCGAACCTCCACCGCGTCCCCGAGGCGCTCGCACCCGTGGCCGCCGCGCTGACCGAGCCGCTCTCCTGCGTCTGCCAGTGCATCTGCGATCCGGACCTGGTCGCACCCGGCGACCGCGTGCTGGTGGTCGGTCCCGGCCCGGTCGGGTTGATCACAGCACAGGTGGCGCGGTCGCTCGGTGGCGAGGTGCACGTCCGCGGCCTCGCCCGTGACGCGATCCGGCTCGGGAAGGCGCGAGAGCTCGGATTCCCGACGAGCATCGAGGGTGCGTTCGAGAAAGCGTTCGACGTCGTGGTGGACTGCTCAGGGCACGAGGCGGGAATGACCCTGTGCCTCGAGAGCGGCCGGCGGGGCGGTCGGTACGTCCAGATCGGGCTCGCCGGGAAGCCCGTCACCGTTCCGCTCGACGAGGTCTGCTTCCGCGAGCTCACGGTCACGGGCGGGAACGCGAGCACGTCGACGTCATGGCGGCGCGCGCTCGCCCTCCTCGAGGCCGCGACGATCGACCTCGGCACACTCGTCAGCGAGGTCGTCCCGCTCGCCGACTGGGAACGCGCCTTCGCGGCGACTCGAGCAGCCGAGGGGATCAAGTTCGTCCTCGACCCGCGCGGCGCTACTTCAGATGCGGGCTGAGGACGTCCCTGGAGAGCAGGAGTCCCCGCTTGACGAGATCCTCCGTCTTCTCGAACGAGCGGTCCTCGTGCTCGATCGAGACCACGTAGTCGTACCCGGCTCCGTACAGCGCCGCGATGAAGCGATCCCAGCGCACCTCGCCGAGGCCCGGAAGGCGTGGAATCTGCCAGCCCATGCCGAGTGAGGCCGTGCCGTTGCGGTAGAGGCCGTCGCGGTCGATCTCCAGATCTTTCGCGTGGACGTGGACGATCCGAGACGCGTAGTCGCGCACCGCGCGTTCGTAGTCGATCTGGAGCCAGACGAGGTGGGAGGGGTCGAGATTGAGCCCGAACCGGTCCGACGGAACGATCGAGAACATCTCGTCCCAGATCGCAGGCGCGTAGGCGAGGTTGTGGCCGCCGGGCCACTCGTCGTCCGAGAAGATCATCGGGCAGTTCTCGATCGCGATGGTCACGCCTCGGTCCTCGGCGTAGGAGACGAGCCGCGGCCAGACGCGCTTGAAGTCGCGGAAGCTCTCCGGGATGCTCCTCGAGCGGTCGCGCCCGACGAACGTCCCCACTATTGGCACCCCGAGCTTCTGCGCGGCGACGACGACCCTCTTCAGGTGGTCGTTCGCGGCTCTCCGGTGCACGGGGTCCGCGTGCAGGTTGTTCGGGTAGTAGGCGAGTGACGAGATCTCGAGACCGTGGCGGTCGAGAACCCCGTGGATGTGATCGACGTCGAGCCGCTCTACGTCGATATGGCAAACGCCTGCGTAGCGTCGTCGCTCACCCCCAGCGGAGGGCCAACACGCGATCTCCAACATCTCGAATCCGTTGGCGGCCGACCACGCAGCTACCTGCTCGAGCGACATCCGCGGGAACGCGGCGGTCATCAGACCCAGCTTCACGGCTTCACCTCCACCCACCGGCGTTCGGCATTCGACAGGGCGACCGCGTCCGCGATCGCGTTCTCGACGTGACCCGCCTCGAAGGTCGGGTAATCAGGCTCCTGGGAAGGCCCGCCGCGCGCGATATCTGCGTAGACGGCTCGGTACAGCTCGCGGAAGGTGTCCGCAAAGCCCTCCGTGTGCGCGACGGGCAGGTGTGTCCGCGCGGCCGCGCTCTCGTGCATGAGCGCAGCATTTCGCTGGAGCGTCTCGTTCGGTCCGTCCCGCCGGCCGATCCACAGCTCCTCGTTCCGCTCGCCGTCCCAGTAGAGCGCGCCGTGCGAGCCGTCGACTTCGAACCGAATCGAGTTCTTGCGGCCGAAGCTGACCTGCGAGATCACGAGCGAGCCTCGGGCGCCGCCGTCGAAACGCACGAGGATGTGGCCGAAGTCCTCCGTCTCCATCGGCGCCTCCACGCGTTCAACGTCTGCAGCGCTCGCGAACGTCTCCACCTCGCCCACCGGTCGCCGCCGTACCGGGATCGCCGTCGCGAGGTCGGCGAGGACCTGGACGATCCGCTGGCCGGTGAGGAACTGCGCGAGGTCCATCCAGTGGGAGCCGATGTCCCCGACCGCACGGAGCTTGCCGCCCTTGCCCGGCTCGAGGCGCCAGTTCCAGTCGGTCGGGGTCGCAAGCCAATCCTGGAGGTAGCCGCCGTGCACGTTCCAGACCTCGCCGACCTCACCGGACTGGACCCGTGCGCGCGCTTCCTGGACGATCGGGTAGAAGCGAATGTTGAAGTTCGTGCAGTGGACGACGCCGCTCGCATGCGCGAGCTCGAAGAGCTCGCGCGACTCGTCCGAGGTCATCGCGAGCGGCTTCTCGCACACGACGTGCTTCCCGGCCGCGAGCGCTTGCTTCACCTCGGGGTAGTGGAGGTGGTTGGGCGTCGTCAGATGGACGACGTCGATCTCTTCGTCGGCGAGCAACGCTTCGTACGAGTCGTAGACCGGAGCGATGCTCTTGGCAGCGGCTCGCTCGGGAGTCGAGCCGACGACGCCCTTTAGCTCGACGCCAAGACGGCGCAGCGCGTCCACATGGACCACCCCGATGAAGCCGGTTCCGACCACTCCCGCCTTGAGATCGCTGATCGATCGACTCATGTCGCCTCCACTCGGATGGTGATGCTCGTCGTTCGCTCGTCTCCCGGAGCGAGCACTGGAAGCCGCCCCTCGGCGCGATCGTGCGCCCGTCCGAGGACCGAGCAGTTCGCGGGTTCGAGGCCGAGGACGTACATGCCCGGGGCAGGGTCGATCCACTGCCATAGCCGGGGCAGGTCGGACTCGACGGAGAGTACGAGGCCGAGTTCCTCGTTGCGGACCTCCGCCCACGACGCGCCGACGTGTTCCCAGACGCGCTCGGGCTCCGTAACCGGCTCAGCCGGGGCGATGCTCCAGTGGTGCGGTGCGGACAGGGCATCGCGCGGGACGATGTCCTCCGCGTTCGTGGAGACCCGTGCCGAAGAGTCCCACAGCGGCCAGCCGACGTTGACGTGGTAGAGGAGAGGGGCTTCGAGGGGCTCCGCGGAGACGTTTTTCGTGACGTCCACGAAAGAGAGCCGACCTTCGCCGAGTTGCGTCCGTATGGTGCGCGAAACCCGGAGTCCGCGTGGATCGGTGATCGTCGCGGTGCACACGGCCTCGCCGTCACCGCGCTCCGCGCGGAGGCCCTCCGCGCGGAGGAACGTGTATGTACCGTGGAGCCCGATTCCCTCGGACGGGGCGCCGACGTTGTCGAGGCCGCACGTCGTCAAGAGGCCGCCGCCCCAGGCACTGCGCCAGTCCGAGCCGTCCGAGCCCCCCTCCCCGACGGGGGAGATCCAGGCGAGTGGGATGCCGCCGTACCACGCGGCGCCGACGTCCAGCCCTCTCGTCGGATGGACACGCATCGAGATCCCACGGTAAACGTGAATGTCGAGCGCTCCACGCGTCGTCACGAGCGCGATCTGGTCGAGGTTGCCGAGGCGATCGTGCTCGTTCATCGCTCGACCTCGACGACGAAGTCCACGTCGAGCCAGTAGCGGCCTCCTGCGTAGCGGCTCTCCGTGAGCTCGAGTGGATCGCCGTGCCGGTCGACGATGAGGCGTCGCTCGACGAGGAGCGGATCTCCCTCGCGAACGCCGAGCAGCTCGGCATCCTCGACGGTTGCCGCCTCGACGCCGAGCATGCCCCGTCCTCGCGTGGGCACCCGTCCGGCGTTGCGCAGTGTGGAATGGAGCGACTCGTGCTCAAGGTCGGCGGCGAGTATCGCCGACGCGCAATCGTCCACGAAGACCGCGGTCTCGAGCGCGATCGGCTCGCCGTCGGCGAGACGGACGCGTCGTACTCGGACGACGCGCGCGTCGGTGGCGAGGCCGAGGCGAGCCTGCTCGCGCTCGCTCGGCATGACGACCGCGCGCTCGACGAGGAGGGACGTGGGCGTGCGTCCCTGACGGTGCATCTCCTGCGTGAAGCTCAGGAGGTTGCCCGCCTGGCGATGGGCGTTGGCGGAGGCCACGAAGGTGCCGCGGCCAGGGACGCGGTACACGAGCCCGTCCTGTACGAGGCGCTGGACCGCGTTGCGCGCGGTCATCCGGGAGACGTCGAACTCCTCGCAGAGTTGGGCGTCCGAGGGGAGTGGCTCGTCCGGCTCGAGTGTTGCGATGCGCGCACGCAACGCCTGCTCGATCTTGTAGTAGCGGGGGACGAACTGGCTCATAGCGAGTCAACCGCCCAGCGCGCGGGCGTGTGCGGAGGCGCCCCGCGAATGCCAAGGTCGAGGATCGCGAGGTGCCGCCGGTTGAAGTTGGCCGCGACGAGACGGTCGAGGGCGGATCCCACAAAGCACACGTTCGTCGGTGCAGCGAGCTGTGTTCCCTGCGGGTCCTCGGCGACGACGTCGAGCGAGCCGTCGGGGTCCAGGCGGTAGATGCGGTCCGGCCGGTAGCAGCTGACGAGGAGACTGCCATCGTCCACGAAGGCGATGCCGTCCAGCACAGTCCCGTCGATCCTCGTCACGTGCTCGCGCTCCCCGGTCTCGAGGTCGAAGCGCGTCACGTTCGGGACGTAGGACTCGACGACCCAGAGCTCGCGTCCGTCGGTCGATACAGCGCACCCGTTGGTGAAGTGAGGAACCGCCTCAGACAGGACCTCGAGCGAGCCGTCCGGGCCGAGACTCCAGAGCCGCCCGTCGTTGTGCGCCCACCGGCCCGAGTCGGAGAAGTAGAGCGTGCCGTCGGGCGCAAAGGCGGGGTAGTTCGGGAAGCTGAGCCCGTCGGCGACGACCACGTGCATCCCCGCGCCGTCCCAGGCGCAGAGCGAGCGTTCCTCTGGGCAGCAGAGGACGACCCGCCCACGGCCGTCGACGGCGAGGCCGAGCACGAGCCCTCGCGCTCGGGCAACCTCCTCGAATGTCCGCGCCTCGACGTCGACGCGGTACAGCTGGCCCTCCTCCCCTCCCGCCCAAAGGGTTTCCGAAGAGCGGTCGTACGCAACCCCTTCGGGGTGGTCGAGGCCGTCGACGAGCGTTCTAATCGCGTCCATGCCCGACGGTGCCGTTCACGACGAGACCTCCGTCGACGACGATCTGCTGCCCGGTGATGTACCGCGCCGCGTCGGAGGCGAGGAAGACGGCGACGTCGGCAACCTCGCCGGCGGTCCCGATGCGACCGAGCGGGATCCGCTGCTCGTAGACGCGACGGATGCCTGGGGTGTATGCGTCGACGTTGAGCGGGGTGTCGATCGCTCCGGGCGCGAGCGCGTTGACCGTGATGCCCGAGGACCCGAGCTCAACGGCGAGCGCCTTCGTCAGAGCCATGATCGCGCCCTTGGCGGCCGTGTACGCGCCGATCCCACCGACACCCACGATCCCCGAGATGGAAGTGACGTTGATGATTCGACCGCCTCCGCGACCCGCGAAGTGTCTCGCCGCCGTTCGGCAGCCGTAGAAATAGCCGTGCAAATTCCCGCGCAGCAACCGGTGCCACTCGTCGTCGGTGGTCTCGAGCAGGGGGCGCACGAAGAGCCGTGCGGCGTTGTTCACCCACACATCGAAGCCCCTCCAACGCTCGATTGCCGCATTCGCGAGGCGATCAACCGCCTCGAGGTCGCCGGTATCCCCGACGAGCTGGATCGTGTCGCAGCCTTCCGCCCGTACGAGCTCGTCGGTCTCGGTCGCCTCCTCGAGGGACATGCCGGCGACGTCCGCGCCGGCCCGGGCGAACGCGACTGCGATGGCCTGGCCGATCCCGCTCGAGGCGCCGGTTACCACCGCACGCCGACCGCTCAGGTCGAATGGGGCGGGCACAGGGCGACTGTATAGCCATCTAGACGGGGTGACAACTGGAAGCGATAGGCTCGGCGCGTGCGCCTGGGCGTGGAGGCCGCAATCGTCGGTGGGGAGGTCGTTCGCGGCGACGTCGCGGTCTCGGACGGCGTCGTCAGCGATGTCGGGCTTGCAGGCAAAGGCGGTGTCGGGATCGCGATTCCAGGTCTCGTGGACCTCCAGGTCAACGGGTACGCGGGCGTCGACCTCCTGGGCGACCCCGACCGCGCGGAGGATGTCGCCGAGGCGCTTGCCCGGGACGGCACGACCGCCTGGCAGCCGACGCTCATAACCAGCCCGGTCGATCGGATGCGGGAGGTCTGCCGAGCGCTACGCGACGTGCCGGGCTCCGTGGGCGTCCACCTCGAAGGGCCGTTCCTCTCGCCCGAAAAGCCCGGCACGCATCCGACGCCGTATCTGCGCGAGCCCGATCTCGACGTCCTCCGCTTGCTCCTCGACGCGGGACCGGTCACGACCGTGACGCTCGCTCCCGAGCTTCCCGGTGCGCTCGAGCTCGTAGACGAGCTCGTCGCGCGCGGGGTGGTTGCATCGCTCGGGCACACGAACGCGACCGCGGCCGAGGCGGCCGCCGCCTTCGACCGCGGCGCCTCGACCGTGACGCACCTCTTCAACGCGATGCGCTCCTTCCACCACCGGGAGCCCGGCGTCATCGGAGCGGCGCTTGCCCGACCGGAGGTCGTGGTGCAGCTCATCGCCGACGGCGTCCACGTGGCCGACGAGGCCGTTCTGCTCGCTTGGCGTGCCGCGTCGGGCAGGCTCGCGCTCGTATCCGATGCCGTTGCCGCGGCCGGGCTCGGCGACGGTGTCTATCGGCTGGGAGAAGTCGAGGTACACGTCGAGAACGGCGTGTGCGCACGGGCGGACGGAACGCTCGCGGGAAGCGCGTCTTCGGCGCTCGACGGCGTCAGGACGCTCGTGCGCCTCGGCGTCGCCCTCCCGGACGCAGTTCAGGCGGCGACGGCCGTTCCCGCGCGGATCCTGGGTCGTGACGACCTGGGGCGGCTCGAGCCCGGCCGACCCGCGGGTATCGTCGTGCTCGACGACCGGCTGGAGGTCGCGCGCGTCGTGCGCGAGGGTGCGAGGATCGACTGATGCCCCACGAGCCGATCCTGACCACTGTCATCGGGAGCTACCCCACGCCTGGCTGGGCGGAGCTCTCGCAGCTCCATCGAGACGAGCTGGGAGAGGAGGATCTCGCCGAGACGCGACGCGACGCCGTGACCGCGGCGATCCAGGATCAGGTGCGGGCGGGGCTCGACGTGATCAGTGACGGCGAGCAGGCGCGCATCGACTTCAACCTCTCCTTCTATGCCTTCCTCGAGGGCATCGTCGAGGAGCCGGTCGGCCGCCGCTTCGGCCCGCCCGCGCACGATCAGCGCCCTGGGCACCGCATCGTCGGCGAGCTCACGGCACCGCGCGGCCTCGGGGTCGTTGACGAGTTTCGCCTGCTCCGCGAGCTCGCCCCGTCCGGGCCGAAGCTCAAGGCATCCGTTCCCGGGCCGTACACCCTCGCCGGTCGCCTCCTTCCGAACGACGCATATCCCGACCGGCACGCCCTCTCCGAGGCGCTCGCGCCGATCGTCCGTGCCGAACTCGAGCGGCTCGTGGACGAGAGATGCGAGGTGATCACGATCGACGAGCCGTCGATGTCGTGCTACGCGGATCGTGAGGATCGCGCCTGGCTCGTGGACCTCTTCAACCGGACCGTCCGGCCTGTGGTCGGGCGCTGCTACCTCGGCACGCATCTCTGCTTCGGCAACTTCAAGGCCCGGGCGGTGGCACGACGTCGCTACGCGCCGATGTTCCCCGACTTCCTCGGGCTGGCCGTGAACGAGATCCACCTCGAGATGGCGAGTCGCGAGTTCGCGGAGCTCGAGTTGATCGCGGAGGTCGCAGCGGTCAAAGACGTCGCAGTGGGCGTGATCGACGTGAAGAGCTACTACCTGGAGACACCGGAGGACGTCGAGGGGCGGATTCGCGCCTGCCTTCGGTACGCGCCGGCCGAGAGACTCGCGGTCGCGCCCGACTGTGGCCTCTCGCAGACCGCGCGCTGGGCGGCGAAGGCCAAACTGGAGGCGATGGTGGAGGGAGCACGGCGTGTCCGCGCGTCCCTCTAGTCCGATCGTCCGGACCGTTCGCGGGGACATCGAACCTGCGTCGTTCGGGCCGTGCGACGCGCACGAGCACCTGTTCCTCGTGACGCCGATCCAGCCCGGTGACGAGTTCGCTGACGTCGACAAGGCGATCGAGGAGGCGCAGTCGTTGCGCGCCGCAGGCGCAGAAGCGCTCGTCGACTGGACGCCGATCGGGCTGGGCCGCAACCTTCCGGGGCTCGTTGAAGTCTCCGAGGCGACGGGCCTGCACGTCGTCGCCGCAACGGGGCTCCACCGAGACGCCCACTATCTGGCCGACGATCCGCTTCGTTCCGAGTCCGTCGAAGCCCTCGCCGAGCGGTTTGCGTCCGAGATCGAAGCCGCCGACATCCCATGCGGGATCGTGAAGGTGGGGGCGAGCTACCACCAGCTGAAGTCGTTCGAGCGGCGGGCCTTCGAGGCGGCGGCTTTGGCTCATCGACGCTGCGGCGCGCCGATCTGCGTCCACACCGAGCACGGCACGATGGGGCTCGAGCTCGTGGAGACGCTCGGCTCGCTCGGAGTCCCGGCGCACGCGGTTGTTCTTGCGCACCTCGACCGGAACCCGGACGCCGGCGAGCACGCCGAGACCGCGGCAGCTGGGGCCTGGCTCCAGTTTGACGGACCGGGGAGGACGAAGTACTGGCCCGACTCGACGATCCTCGCACTGATTGCGGAACTCGCCGAGCGAGGATGGAGCGACCGGCTCCTTCTTGGTGGCGATACCGGCCGTGCTTCGACGATGCGTGCATACGGCGGCGGGCCGGGGCTCGACTACGTGTTCCGGCGCTTCAAGCCACGGCTCGAGCGCGAGTTGGGGGAGGCCCTGGCGCGGCAGCTCTTCGTCGAGAACCCCGCGCGGGCATTCGCCTTCCTGCCCCGCTTCGACCGCGAGTGAGATCCGCTGAAATCACTCGTAATCGACAGTGATTTCAGCGGAGGCGTTCCAGCGGTCACCTGCACGACGCATGCCGCGCACGAGATCCTCGTTCTCGAGGTGCCCGTACACGTCGACGGTGGTCGCGATCGTCGCGTGACGCGCGAAGCGCTGCGCGAGAGCGAGGTCGCCTCCGTTCGCGCGCAGAAACTCGGTGATCGCAGAGTGTCGGAGCTCGTGCATCGGAAAGTGAGCCGCCGCGGCTTGCTCAAGGCAACGCACCCACCATCGATGCATCGTCGAGGGCTGCATCGGCCGATCGGGAAACAGCAACATGCGTTGACCCGTGGGGAGGTTCGAGGCGCGAACGGGGAAGACGAGGTAGTGCTCGGGAAGTGCCTTCTTTTCAAGCTGAAGCCGTGCGAGGTCTTGCACGATGTCCTCGTAGACGACTGGAACGATTGGGCGCTTTCCCCCTTTCGCCCGCAGACTCACTTCGCGGCTGGCGAGGTCGATCGCCCTCCACTGGAGGAGTCGCAGCTCGTTCTTGCGCAGGGCAAGGCGAGCCATCAGAGCTATCGCCACGCGATCGCGCAGCTCTGGCTGTGCCTCGATGATCCGCCGGATGCGTTCGGGACGATGGGCACTCCTCTCGACGCCGCGCTTCCTGGGGCGATCAATGCGACGCACTGGATTCGACGCGACGCGCTCGAACCGGAACGCCCAGTCGAAGAACGACGCCAAGATGGCAAACACCTTCCGGCGGGTCCCAGGCGCGGAATGTTCCCAGTGCCGAGCGACGAAATCGAGAATGTACTCCGCCCCCGCTGCACACCCAAGATCCTCGAGCTCGAGGTGCGCATGTTCAGTCACGAATCGTGCGAGAACGGACTCGTAGTCCTCGATCGTTCGGGGGGAGGCGTCTCTTGCCGACCGGAGGTAACGGAGGAACCTGCCGACGTCCTGCCCGAGTGGCACCGCTCGGTAGCCCTTGTTTCGCATCGCCTCGTCGAGAATCGATGCGGCTTCTCGTAACGTCAACCCTCCGCTCGCGGTTGCGTCGGTCATGCCTGCTGGCTCCGAGAGCTCTCCGCCGACCCGTCGTTGTGCGGCCGTCTTCGCGCCGGGCTGACGTGACCTTTCGGGGCACGCACGACCCCGGGTCGATGCTTCACGAGCTGCTCCTCCGCCTCAGTCGTGTCGCGCCTCGGGATGGTGAGTTCGCTCCTCGTGCCGCAGGCGGGGCAGAAGCACCACTCGGGTCTGCGTGAGAGCACGATCAGCCTCGTTCCACAGACGAGGCAGTCCGGGCCGATCTGATCCTTAAGGGTCAACGGCTTCAGTCGGGAGCCCTTGTTCTCGATGAGATCCGGCTCGCCTAAGAGGTTCATGGCTCCGCTTCGCTGGTGACGACACCGGGGCGATCGCGCCCTGGTTCGACGTCTATCGTCCGCGGAATCTCCTCCTCGCCGGTCGCCTCGTAGCCAGCGAGGACGACAATTTGCCCGAGCGGAGCTCGCAGCGCACGACTGATCGCCCTCGTCTGCGCCATCGACCGCAGCGCGTAGGGATCCCGATTCCGCCATGTCCCCTCCTGGCGCGAGCACTCGGCCTCGGCAGCGCCGACGGTGCGTCCGTCGAGCGTCTGTGCGACCGCCCGGGCGACGTACCCGTCCTCGGTCTCGTTCTGGCGTGTCCACTCGATGATGGCGTAAACGCCGACCATCGCTCCTAGCGTCGTCCACGCCTCCACGGTCAGGTGCTCCTTGCCCTGGATCCGCACCGACAGCCGCTGGTTCATCACGACGTCGACGAGGGCGGACGCGCACTCGGACATTCGATCGAGTGTCGCCCTGGGTTCCAAGGTGCCAAAGAGATTTCCGGGACGGCGCTCCTCGCGCTGCGCGCCGGCGTGCCTGTCGTGCCGTGCGGAATCGACACCTTCGGGTAGGCATGTCGAAACCGGTGTCCGTGCGTCGCCGTGTTCGGAGAGCCGGTCGATCTCGAGGGAC